>Ga0172373_10000188_pt1 | contig 95041 bp, 78 predicted proteins | sample Lak10m_2_FD_114546 | JGI IMG/M metagenome (GOLD analysis project Ga0172373, IMG submission 114546) | Freshwater microbial communities from Kabuno Bay, South-Kivu, Congo - kab_092012_10m | ecosystem: Environmental > Aquatic > Freshwater > Lake | place: Democratic Republic of the Congo...
GTAGTATGACAGGTAGCGCAGGTATTAGGTATTGCAAGGGCTGTATGATTAGGATTGCTTGCCTGATTGTAATTTGCACTATGGCAATCAGAGCAATTGGTTGTTGTACCTGCATACCCATTGGCATGACACTGAAGGCATTCAGTTGTAAGATGAGCCCCGGTTAATGGGAATGCAGTCGAATTGTGGTTGAAGGCTGCCGATGCATCACCCGTTGGATGACAAGCGTAGCAGGCGTCACTGTTATAGCTATATCCGCCAACACCCTGATGTTCGTTATCGGTATCTGGCTTATTGTGTTCGTGACAGTTTATGCAACTAAACACAGAGAAATCCGCCTGATTGGTATGGCAATCGGCACAAGTGTTCCATTCGCCATTGTGCTTTCCTGAATAAATCGGAAAATACTGGGCATCGTGGTTAAATGTGGATGGCGACCAGCCCGATTCGTTGTGGCAGGTCTGGCATTCGGTGCTGAACTGAGCTGATGCATGAGGAGGATCATTGGTCTGGTTGTAGTCGGTTAAATGGCATCCAACACAGGTATTCGGCGTATTGTTGTAGTTGTCGTTATGACATTCTACACAATTATTGGCAATAGTGGCGTGCTTTCCGTTGAGCTGATAAAATTGATTGTGAATCGGGAATGTTGCAGGTTTCCAGCCGGGGTTGGTTGTATGGCAGGTTTCGCAGGTGTTTGGCAGTGGTAGCGTCTCGTGATCAGGGTTATTCGTACTATTAAAATCGGGTGTGTGGCAATCACTGCAAATCATGCTTGTCCCTGCAAATCCATTGGTATGACACTGCAGGCATTCAGTGGTGGTATGGGCACCAGTAAGCGCAAATTGAGTTGTAGAATGATCAAATCCACCTCCTTCAGCATCTCCTGTTGGATGGCATACATAACAAGCAATACTATTATAACTGTAACCCTGCACCTCGCCATGGTGTTCATCAGTTTTTGATTTCTCATGTTCATGGCAATTTATACAACTAAATTCACCGTAGCTCGAAGTATTGGTATGACAATCGGCACAACTGTTCCATTCCCCATTGTGTTTACCTGAATAAATTGGGAAAAACTGATTGTCGTGCGATTTAAATTCAGCTGGTCTCCAATCGGGGGACAATGTGTGGCATTGGTCGCATTCGGTAGAAAAATCAAGCTGTTGATGGTTTGGATTTTGTGTAGCCTGATAATTGGGCTCATGGCACGAAATACAGGCATTAGATATGGATTCAAAATTGCCATTTTTATGGCATTGATTGCAATCAGCTATTTCATGACCTTCTCTGAGTGGGAAAAAGTCATGATTTATTCCAGCTCCAATCCAGCTATATGCATTACTGAAGTGACACTCTATGCAATTTGTAGAGTAACCCGCTTCAACATGATTTGGAGAAGTAGCTGCTACGAAGTTTTCTTTATGACAATCATAGCATTCAATGCCCAATGGTTCAAATCTTAGTCTCGATTGCGTAGGATGGCAGCTGCCACAATCAGCATTAACGTGCGCACCCAGCAGTGGAAAACGGCTTTGGCGGTGAATTTGGGTAATATTGTTTACTACCCAAGAAACTGGAGTATGGCATCTGCTGCATTCACTGCTTGTGGTTCCTTCGTGAAGGTCGGTATGGCAATCGATACAATTGCTACCAGCCTGATTAAACACAAGTGTAACATGGCAAGAGCGGCAATCCACCTGCTTATGCTGCCCGATTAACGGCATTTTTGTAGTATCATGGTTAAACCGGATATTGCCAAAATTGACTTTCCATGAATCTGTTTTATGGCAATCGCTGCACGAAGCCTTGAAATCTTTGCCGTGTGGCGATGTATTGTCGGCCCGTTGAAACGAACTTAGTAATACGATACTCAAGATAATTAATGACAGTTTTCGCATCTGATTTTTCCGGTTTTATATAAAACATATGTCTTTGAAGGTCCTATTATCGTGGGATGGCACTGTGCACAAGCAACATTTATGTGTTTCCCATCAAGTTTAAACCTTGATTTATTGTGATCGAATGGTCTGGATTTCCAGCCTTCCGGTGTATGGCAATCAGCACAATTTACTTTTCCGTTTTCTTCAAATTGGGCATTATGCTCGTCGGTATGACACGATGTACATTCAGTAAAAAGTCCTGTAAAATGTAATTTCTCACTTTTTACCGGTGCTTTTTGGTCGTGGCAAGCTTTGCAGGTTTGTTCGCTGTGTTTTCCTTCGAGAGGGAATTTGGTAAGTTTATGATCAAATTTAACCATAGTCCATTGCTCTAACGTGTGGCAATTGGTACATTTTGATTCAGGGTAATATTTAGTGTCAAGATAGGATTTATGAATGTCATCGTGACAATCAACACATTTAGTGCCGATATTCCTGAATTTCCAGTCAGTGTTTTTTTTATGACATGCAATACAAGGTGTTGCCAGGTGAGCTCCTTCAAGTTTAAAATTGCCAGTTGAGCTATTATGGCGCTCAATAGTAAATGATGATTGCGGAAACCCTTTCTCGCTGTGACATTCCCGGCAGTCAGGAGTGATACCATTTTTTACAAAATCGCCTTTGTGATAATCAATATGGCAGTCGGTGCAACGGTTATGCCTGAGTGATGCAGTGTAACTGGCTTTATGACATTTTTTGCAATCAACAGCTGAGTGTTTACCTTCAAGCGGAAAAGTTGTTTTGTTATGGTCAAATGAACCTATGTTTTTTACCTGATGAAACGATACTTCCGAATGACAGCTTTTGCAATTCTGCCCGAACTGACCCTGATGGGCATCTTCATGGCATGGTGTGCAATTTGAAAATGAGAGTCCTTTAAATTCCTGAAATTCTTTGCCGTTCTTAATTTTTACAACATGACATTTTTTGCATTCAACATCCTTGTGCGAACCTGTTAAAGGAAATTTTGATTTGGCATGATCAAATTTTGGTGCTGTTTTGAATGTTTCATAATTATGGCAATTGTCGCATTTAACAGGCAGCGTTTTCTGATGATAGTCTACATGACAGGTGAGGCACGTGGTATTTAGACCAAGATATGTTTGTTTTTTCTTTTTAATGTTGGGATCTGAAATAAAATCTTTTTTATGGCATTCCTGGCAATCTTTCTTTTTATGGGCACCTTCAAGTACATAGCCGGTTTCTTTATGATCGAATTTGGCTTTATCGAATCTGAGAATATCAAATTTACGCCCATGATGGTCGCTGTGGCATATAAAGCAGCTTTTTTTGTAGACTTTGCCTGATGCATGAAACCCTTTGCGCTGGTCGATGCGAACTTTGAGCTCCTTGTGGCAGTCGAGACATTTTTCGTTCGATACTTTATCACCCAGTGTATGACATTTGGTGCAGTTCGATATTCCTTCAAGATGTGCATGCGGTTCAGCCAGATCACCCGGGGAAATCTGCCCCGAAACGGGCAAAATCCCAACCAGTAGTACTAATGTTATTCCCAGAATCCGTTTGTTCAACATCATACTTTAGTCGTGTTTCAAAATTGCATCACCAAATTTTTTCGTAATCTGAATGCCTGCTTTCATCAGGAATTGCGTAGGCAGTTCACCTCCTGCAAAAACATAAACAAGATCATTCTTAAGGGTGATATTCTCGTTTGTTTTACTGTTAAACAGCATAACATCATCCTTGCCGATTTCCAGTACATTGGTACTAAACAATAACTGTACCTTGCCATTGGCGGCCGATTCAATAATACGCTCACTGTTTTTAGGCTTTAATCTGCTGAAAACCTCGTTGCGGTAAGAGAGAACTACATTGTTTTCTTCTGAAAGCAGCATGGCTGATTCAACTGCAGAGTCGCCACCACCTACCACCAACACTTCTTTTCCTTTAATTTCTTCGGGTTCAAGCAGACGATAGGCCACTTTTTCCTGTACTTCGCCCGGTACTCCGAGCTTTCGAGGGGTTCCGCGGCGTCCGATTGAAAGCAAAACTGTTTTGGTCGAGTACTTCTCACCTTTAAGAGTTTCAACCTCAAAGTGGTTCCCAACATTATGAATCTGTTCAACTTTCGTATTTTCGATTATAGTGAGGTCGTTCTTCTGAAGTGCATCAACCCAAAGCGAAAGTAGTTCTGTTTTACTGGTTTCAAACAGTTTTAATTTGCCATACAGCGGGAGCTCCATCGACGAGGTCATAACAATTTTTGACCTTGGGAAAGTAAATACGGTGCCTCCAAGGGTGTCCTGCTCAAGAGTTATAAATTTTAATTTCAGTTTTTTAGCAGTAAGTGATGCTGAAATGCCGGCAGGTCCGGCACCAACAATCACAAGGTCGTATTCAGCATCGTGATGCGTTTTAATGCTCTTTGCAATATTCTCAACGGCTTGTTTGCCTTGTTCAACGGCATTTTTTATCAGTCCCATTCCTCCGAGCTCGCCTGCGATATAGATTCCCTGTACATTTGTTTCAAATGTCTGATCAACATGGGGCAATTCAACACCACGTTTCTCTGTGCCTATGCACAAGGTAATTGCCTGAGTGGGACAAGCATGAAAACAAGCGCCGTGCCCTACGCAATGCGAAGCATTAATGGTAGTTGCCTTGCCATCAACTATGCCTATAATATCCTTTTCAGGGCAGGCTACAATGCAGGCACCCGTTCTGATACAGCTATTTACATCAATTACCGGATGCAGCGAAACTGGTTCATAGAGGCCATGTAGTTTGGCTTTCTCTATTTTTTCGAGCACTTTTTTCGAACTCTTTTTCTGGGATCGGAAATAAAACATAATCACACCCAAACTGAGCAGAAATGTAATTCCGTAAACGAGTATATTTTCTATGAGGCTTTCCATGTCAAAAAATCCAGCGGTATCCAAAAACAATGGTAACCGCAATGTGAATAATCATGATAATCAGCATAATAAATGCGAAGGGCAAATGGGCCACATGCCAGTATTTAAATAGATTCTGCATATACATTAATCGATCTATTTTACGGTTGAGCGACAACTCATTTTTTACCAGACCTGTAATATGCTTTATTTCAATACGCGATAGTTCATTCTTTTTAAGCAATGCGCGTACTTTATTAATGGTCTTTTTGTCACGAAAGTAATTGGTGAAATAGCGAATTATTGCCGTTCCGTTCTTAATTTCTGCTTTGCGCTTGGTAGACTCAACAATCATATTGTAGCTCACCTCATCGAGCTTGAACGAATTGGTAAGAATATCACTCATGTTGAGTTTTAAATCGCGTACTTCATTCAGGGTAAGTTCACGGCCTTCAATGGTACGGGGGATCTGAAGATAAATAAAGCGGCCAATAATACCGCTCAGAAATACCGCCACCATACTCCAAAAACTAATTGAGACAATTCCACCAAACTTAAATGATGTGTGAAATAATACCAATATTGGACCAAGCGTACAAAGAAAGATGTGAAACTCTAGCCAATGCTTAAGTATACCCAGTCTTGATAATGAACGCATTCGTTTGCGAGCAATATAAATTACTACACCAATTACCATCAGCAATGAACCAATAATGCCGTAGCCATGGCCAAGGGCTCCACTGGGTTTTAATGCTTTGTAATCCGGATGGAAAAATCTTTCTTCCAGACTAACCTGATAATACGAATATCCGTGTACAACCAAATAAGCAAGAACGGCAATAACAATTGATGAAAGAGTGAAAATGTAAATTCGGTGATACTTTGACATTTTATACGCGTATTTAAAACGGAAATATGCAATAAAGCATAAACAATGCCATCATGCATCCTATTTAATACAAATGTATATCTTTAGATAGGAAATTGTTCTGATGTCACTTTATTTAAAATGATTATAAATAGCTACTTAAATGTACCTTTTGGCCCATTAATTTGATGCTATATTTAAAATCCGAATAAAAAAAGCAGCCTTCAAGACTGCTTTTTAAATAAATTATAAAATATCAGGTTTACTTTACAAGCTGTGCGTCAGCAAGTAGTACATCATAAAAATAACCTGCTCCAAAATCTTTGTCCAAAACTACTGTACCCTTAAGGGTAATAATGTCGCCCACTTTCACTTCGGTGTCAGAAGTTGCTGTGAGGTCAAATTTATCGCCAAATGCAGTTCCGTCTTGTAGGTGAATCCAGTTTTTGTTCATGATTCCAGGGTTGTAATGCACTACTTTCCCACTGATTTTTACCACTTTACCATTGTAATCTGATTTCATTTCGAACAATTCAGCAATGCTGATTCCACCTTCAGCTTTTGGTATCTGAAGCTCATATTTACGCACTTCAGCTTTCTTGGGTTCGCTACCCGGAGAAAAGGAGCCCTGCTGAATTTCTTCGGCAGTTTTGCCAACACGATCAAGAAAGTACACAGAAGCAAAAGTGCGGTTTAACTCATTGCTTTTGAAATTGACCATTTCATACCCGTCGTTGTAGAAATATTCCTCACCGGGTTTTGCTTCCATTCGAGTTGTGGCCAGCCACTTTTTATTTCCGTTTTCATCAACCAGCAAGTAGGTATATTGGGTGGTTTGAAGCACCTCTTTAACCTCACCTTTATGAACTCCTGACTGGTAAGGCACATCTTGTTTTTTAGCAGAGTTACACGAACTTACTAATAGAGAAATTGAAAGAAGGGTAATGAGAAATAATGAGATTTGTTTCATCGGTAATTTTTTGAGGTTATTAGTGCAAATTTAACGAAAATTCTGAAACAGGCATTTTTTGAATGCTGGCTCAATTGCCGTGCCGGTTTTTTTGCAAAGTAATGCCATCCTGCCCAATGGTTATAAGCCTTTGTTTAAATAATGCTCCGATCGCCTTTTTAAATGATTTTTTGCTTGAGCCAAACATCAGATATATTTCTTCGGAAGAGCTGTTGTCGTTTAACCCTAAAAAACCGTGGCTCATCTCGAGGGTTGCAAGAATTTTTTCAGATAGTTCGTCTATTTTTTCAAAACCGGGTTTACTCAGATTGAGATCTATTTTTCCGTCGTCGCGCAATTTAGCAACGAAAGCTTTGATTGTTTGTCCGGGAGCTAATTCTGTAAAAATCTGATTGTTGTAGAGCAGGCCTTCGTATTGTTGGTTTACGATAGCCTTCATTCCCAGATCTGATTTTGACCAGATTAAAACTTCAACCTCGTCACCTTCGTTCAAATCCTTTGGTTCATGGCTCAAAAAGCGTTCAACCCGTGCTGATCCTGTAAGTCGGCCAGTTTTGTTATCTGCATATAGGTAGGTTAAATAGCGGCGACCTTCCTGAATTTTGGCTTTCTGCTCACGATAGGGAATGAGTAAGTCTTTTTCGAGACCCCAATCCATAAAGGCGCCGATTTCGTTTACTGCCTTGGCTTCAAGAAATGCAAAATGGTGAAGCGTTATAGCCGGTTTGAGCGTTGTTGCAATAAGCCGGTCGTTTGAATCAAAATAAATAAATACATCCACACTTTCGTCGGGCCTGCAATTTTCGGGTACATACTTCATGGGAAGTAAAATTTCGCCAAGCTGTTCAGCATCGAGATAAACCCCAAAATCGAGGATGCGAACTATACGCAGGTTGCAAAATGTTCCGGGAATTGCCATTGTGGTGAGATAAATTTAATAGTTGTGCTATCGTTCACAGATATTCACAACCCGATTTTTGCAAAGGTAAGCTTTTAGCCATTTGCCATTTACTCAAATTTAAAGCGCAACCCGGCATGTAATTCGGTAAAGCGGTACCATTGCTTTTGAGGTGAAACATCTGTGATAAGCGCGTTTTCGAGTGTCCAGCTGCTTAGTGTTTGCCTGTATTTAAGCGTTCTTGAACTTATCATAGCAATGGCTTCTACCATTATTGCTAGTTTAAAATCATAAGTTTCGATAAGGTTATATGAAAATCCGGTGGTTGAAATAAATGCCGGAGCCGGACTAAAGTGTGTTTGATAGCGGTACTCGCGCCGTAGGTTCGAGTATTCTTTTTTCTGGGCAATTGTAAGGTAAAATGGCACAAAGCCAGCTATTCCGGCTTTCAGGCCCTGTTCCAGGTTTAAACGTTTAGCTTTAAACCGGTATTCTGGTCCGGCGGTTATGGTGATGTCGAGCAAATCCATTTGAATAAAGTTTGAATTTGCGAAGGTTGTAAAAAGCGTATCATGCACCTCCTGAAACTGATGATAGTTGTTCAGGTACTGCGAATACAGGCTGAAACCGGCGGCAATAGCCCATGTATGGTACCGATGGTATTTTCCTAGTTTCCGGCTAACGCTTAATGTTGCATCATGCAGGGCTAAGTCGCTCATGATCCCGAACCCACTGCTGATTTTCCAATTGCTGTCGGGCGAAAATCCAAATTCAAGCAAAAGCATCCCGTAGTTTCCTTTTAAGCCGTTATGGTAACGGTAATTTAAAAAATCAGGATTATCTGAATTACTGATACTGTCGTAATGGATAGCCCTGTTTCCAGTACTGATGCTGAAGGTGAATTGCTCATGCTGCGCTGATGCAATAGCTGAAACTGCCAGCAGCACTGTAACGAACAGCAGTTTCATATAGCACTTCATAGCGGGCTTGTTTGTTGGTGCCTGATATATATTCTCCGAGTCTGAGACGTGAGTTCACGGTCATCGGTGAGTTTAATCACCATTTCAAACCGTACAAATGGGCTGCTGACCGGAATCTTCAGAAACAGCCTGAAACTTTCAACGCCTTCACCATAATAATAGCGTTGCTGCTCGCTGCTGTTGCACAAATCAGGCAAGGAAACATATAAGGTGGAATTACTTCCACCTGAGGTGGATTGTGCAACAAACAATCTGCTAACATTTGCTCCGGCTGGTAATGAATCGTTGAGCGATTCAAGGGTGTAAATGTTTATCTCACTCATCTGCTGCATCGACTGCACCGGAAAGCTGCATTTGCAGCTGTAAGCAGCCTGAAAACCCAAATGCAGGTCATGAGATGGCTTAGCCATCGCGTAATAATAACCTGTTGAATCAAATAGCGCCGCTTCAAAAGCTACTGCCTCAAACCACATTGAATCAGAAGCGGTGGAAACAGGCCAATCACCGGTATTATCGATGTTAGCAAGAGTTAGTTTGTTGAAATCGAAATACGATAAACTCTCATCGCACTCGCAACACGACGAAGCAATGCGAATGGTGGTGATCACAAAAAACAGAAGTAATAGTTTCCGAATCATAACAGGATTAATGCTTCAGGTTATAATAAATTCCAGCCTGTACGCCTGATTCAATCAGATGTTGATGGTAATGCTCAAAATTAAATGGAGGGAGGCTGTAAATTCCAATAAATGGATTAAGCGCAAAAACCAGTTTTTTAAAAGGTAATTGGAGTCCGAATCCTAGTTTCCAGGCCAGCCCGCTCTGATCGTCGAAATTGTCCATATCGGACGATACTGTTGAAACCAGCGAAGGTCCGGCTTCGAAACTGAAGTATTTGCAGGTGTTGATTTTGATATGAAAAGGGATCTCAATTAGTGTAATTTTAGCTAGTCTGGAATGTTGTTCGATGTCAGGGAAAAATTCAGGAGTTATTTTTATAGTATGACTGTAGAATGAAAGTCCCGTAGAAAAATCAATGGTAGCCGATAATGGGCGCTGATAGGCGATGCCAGTCTGCCAGGCTCCTTCGCCTGAGTAACCTGCACCCCCATCAAGTGAAACAAATCGTATCAGTTCGTTGCCTGACATTCCGGCCGTAATCCCTATTCGGGCCGATTGTGCCATAGCAGAAGAATACAACACCTGCAATAGGAGTATAAGTAAACTGCAGCAAATTTTGAGGTGGTTATTGGTCATTTTTGTACAAATTGCTTTAAAACATTAACCGAAGAGTAGCCTGAATACATCTTCAATTTTCGCAACTGGTTTAATGTGAATGCTTTTGCCGGCACTTTTGGCAGCCTTCAGGTTGAGCTTTGACACTACAATGTTATCGAATCCCAGTTTCTGAGCTTCGGCTACTCTTTGCTCGATGCGGGTAACCGGCCTTATTTCGCCTGAAAGACCAACCTCGGCAGCGAAGCACGTTTTGGTATCAACAGGGATGTCAATGTTTGATGAAAGCACTGCAGCCACAATGGCAAGGTCGGTTGCCGGGTCATCCACGCGAAGTCCACCGGCAATATTCAGAAAAACATCCTTTGCTCCAAGCTTGAAACCGCTTCGTTTTTCAAGCACAGCAAGCAGCATGTTGAGGCGGCGCGTATCAAATCCGGTGCAGGAGCGCTGGGGCGTGCCGTATGCCGCCGAACTTACCAGAGCCTGTGTTTCGATAAGCATTGGCCGCAGCCCTTCGATCGTGGCAGCAACTGCTATTCCACTCACCGGTTCTTCGTGTTGGGTAATCAGTATCTCTGAAGGATTGGATACCTGGCGTAATCCATTCCCCTGCATTTCGTAAATCCCGATTTCCGAAGTGCTGCCAAAACGGTTTTTTACCGATCGTAAAATCCGGTAGCCGTAATTGCGGTCGCCTTCAAACTGCAGCACAGTATCAACCATATGCTCTAGCAACTTGGGCCCGGCCAGTGTACCTTCCTTGGTGATATGGCCAATTAAAAATACCGGCACATTGGCTTGTTTTGCAAACTTTTGCATTTCTGAGGCGGTTTCGCGTATTTGCGAGATGCTGCCGGCCGAAGCGTCGAGGTTGTTGCTTGTAAGTGTTTGTATCGAGTCAACAATTACTACTCCTGGGTTGAGCGCGTTTATATGGGCCAGAATATCGCCCGTTGCGGTTTCGGTAAGAATATAACAGGATGAATCGCTCATGCCCAGTCGTTCGGCGCGCATTCTTATTTGCTGCTCACTTTCTTCGCCCGAAACGTAAAGTATTTTGCGGTGCTGCATGGTGAGTGCAACCTGAAGCATCAGGGTAGATTTACCAATGCCCGGTTCGCCACCCACAAGCACTACTGATCCTGGCACAAGACCACCACCCAGAACCCTGTTAAGTTCCTGATCGGCAGTATCAATTCTGGCTTCCGATTCAAATTTTACTTCAGATATAAGCACAGGTGAAGTGCCCTGTTTTTTGCTGTAAGTTATACCTGAGGCGGGTTCGTTACGCTGAATAACTTCTTCTTCGTAGGTGTTCCACTCTCCGCAAGCCGGGCATTTTCCAATCCATTTCGGGGATTGGGCTCCGCAATTGCGGCAAAAAAATGCGGTTCTGATTTTGGCCATAGTTCCGGCTTATGTCTATGCTTTAGTATTGTAAACCTCTGATTTTTTGCTCAAGCGCGGTTGTGGAATAACCCTGAAGATAATCCAGCGTGATAATTTTACCTCCTTTAGCTGAAACAATATCGTAGCCAACAATATCCTCGGGTTTGTAATCGGCACCTTTAACCAGTATAACAGGCTGGATTTTACGGATAAGGTTGTAGGGTGTGTCTTCGTCGAAAAGCACAACTGCACTCACAAAGCTGAAGGCTGCCAGCATCATGGCCCGTTCGTGCTCGTGGTTTATTGGCCTTGATGGACCTTTGAGTTTGCGGGTAGAAGCATCAGAGTTGAGACCAACCACCAAAACATTACCAAGATCGGCAGCTTTGGCCAGATAATCGATGTGTCCTAAATGCACAAGGTCGAAACAACCATTGGTAAAAACAACTGTTTGATCCTTAAAATGCCAATAAGCCAGTAAACGATCGAGTTGTTCAGGAGATGGGATTTTCTTCAGCAGAGATTCCGGTCGCGACATGTTGATTTCTATTTAAAACCGGAAGTAAAAGTAGTGAAAAAACACCGGCCAGCAGAATCATAATCGTTTGCGAAGCCCATATCAGCCATCCCAACGCATATCCTGTGGTGGCAGTAACCGCGTATATGAATAGTGTTTCAGAAACGATGGCCGGATAAATGCCTATTCCGCCCTGCACTATCATTATCCCTACTGAGCCGAATATTAGCACCGCCAGTCCTGCATCAATACCAAGAGAAGCAGTATCCTTAAGGCTGAAGAAAACAACATAGGCCATTAGTAGATACATTACCCAAATAAAAATGGTGTGGCCAATAAACTGCAATGGTTTTCGGATGCGGGTAAGTGATCGTATTCCCTCCAGAAAACCATGCAGGAGGTCGGATATTTTTTTATAAATGGCGGTATGCCTGAACCTGCGCCTTACAATAATGAGTGCTGTCACGGCTAAAGCAGCAATTAATCCGGCTGTAATCAGGAAGTAAGTGTCAGGATTGGCAGCAAGATTGAATTTGTGTTGAAGTGGTGCGTAGATTTTTTGATCGAGATAAACCTGTAATTTGCCCGACTGAGTTACAATAAGCAGTAAAAACAACAAAAGGAAACTCAGCATATCGAACGCTCTTTCGGTAATCACTGTTCCGAATGATTTGTTGAATGGAATTTTCTCGTAACGGGTAAGCACACCGCAGCGGCTGACTTCACCAAGCCGGGGAAGTGCCAGGTTGGCCAGATACCCGATCATTACTGCCATAAAAACATTGCTGGTGCGGGGTTTGTAACCGAGGGGTTCCATCAGGAGTTTCCAGCGCATAGCACGGCTGATATGGCTAAAAATACCCAACACGATGGCAATGGCAATCCATGAATAGTCGGCCATCCTGAGTGAATGGTAGATTTCCTGCTTTTGCTCACCAGTGAGGTTTCGCATAAAAAGCCAGATAAAGAAAATGCCTATTCCGAGAAAAATGCTGAAGCGAAGGATGCTGAAGATGGTCTTTTTCAAAGCTGATTTAAACGATTTTGTTGTTTTTATCAGGAAACGCAATCGCTGGTTTAAACGATTTTGCTTCTTCCGGAGTCATATGGCCAAATGCCACAATGATAACCAAATCGCCGGCTACTGCTTTGCGGGCTGCAGCTCCGTTGAGGGTAATCATTCCGGTTCCGCGCTCACCTTTGATAACATAGGTTTCGAGTCGCTCACCATTGTTTATGTTGAGCACTTGAACCTTCTCAAATTCAATCAGATTGGCAGCTTCCATCAGATCTTCATCGATGCCAATGCTTCCGATATAATGCAGGTTGGCTTCCGTAATGGTAGCGCGGTGAATTTTAGATTTTAGTACCTCTATCGTCATAGTGCTGCAAAGATACTTATTTTCTTAATTGAGTTTTATGTTGTCGATGAGCCTAATTTCACCGGCAAAAACTGCAATAAATGCATAGCTTCCCAGTTTCACAGCTCCGTTAACCGGCAGTAGTGTAGTTTGATCAGCTATTGAAAAATACTCGAGTTTTAGCAAAGGATGATCTTTAAATTTGGTGGTTACATAATTGCAGATTTGCTCTGCAGTATGTGCTCCGGCCAGTTGACGCGTTTCCTGAAGCACCATATATATGTAGGGAGCTGCTTTGCGCATGGGTGGTGTAAGCCGCGTATTGCGCGAACTGCGTGCCAGGCCGTCGGGTTCGCGGCTGATGGGGCAGGGGACTATCTCAACACCCAGCTTTTCAATATTTACAAGGGCTTTTATGATTTGCAACTGCTGGTAATCCTTTTCGCCGAAATATGCCTTGTGAGGCAATGTGATATCAAACAGCTTATGCACCACCACTGCCACTCCGTTAAAATGCCCCGGCCTGAAAGCACCTTCCATTTCCGACTCCAATCCTCCAAAATCATACGATTTTTCAACCTTTTCGGGATACATTTCTGCAACGGATGGCACGAACACCAGATCGCATCCCGCACTTTTGAGCATGGCAAGATCACTCTCAAGGGTTCGCGGGTATTTTTTAAGATCATCAGGGTTGTTAAATTGAATAGGATTGACAAAAATACTGACCACTACCAGGTCATTCTCAACCCGGGCTTTATCAACAAGCGAGATATGCCCTTCATGCAATGCTCCCATGGTTGGTACAAAGCCAATAGTTTTTCCCCCCAGACGGGCTTGTTCAACAAATGATCGCGTTTGGCGAATGATTTCGAAAACAATCATGATTCAGCGGATTTATTATTGACCAGGAGCAGGCTGTTTTCCGGTAAAGATATCCAATAAATCACGCTCAAGCGAGTTTACCGGTGTTTCGATAATTCGGCCGGTTTCTTCACCATCTATGGTAAAAATAAAAGTAGGAACCAGTTTTACATTGAAATCACCTATACAAAAGTTGCCGGCTTTTTTATCGCGGTCTACAGCCACCACAAAAATTTGTTCTTTAGGATAATCAAGCATATCCATAATTTTGTAAAAGTGAGGAACCTGTTCACGGCTATCGCCGCACCAGGTAGCCATTACCACAAAAATATATGGATATTGGTCTTTAGATTCTTTAAGTGCAGCAATGGTTGCCGAATCGGGTTTATATTCGTTGTAGGCCAGGTCAAACCAGTCGCCCATGCCAATTAATCCATCGCGCGTAACTGCTCCCAACAGAATATCTTTACCGGATTTTTCATCAAAAACCTTGTGGTTGTCGTCCTGAGCCAAACAACCAATTGAAGGTAATATCAGTACTAACAACGAAAAAAGCAGTTTTTTCATAATGATTATCAGTTTGCTAAAGCACAAAAGTAAAAAAGGTTTTGATATTCATCAAAACCTTTTCGCAATTCTTACGTATTCAATAACTTACATTGATCCGGCATCGTAGGCTTTTTCACCGTGCAATGATGAGTCAAGACCGATAAGCTCGTCAGATTCAGATACTCTTACCGGTGTAATATAGTTGATGAGTGCCAGCATTATATAGGTGAAAATAAAAGCATAAGCCGAAGCACCGATAACGGCGATTGTTTGTTTGAAAAACAGTGAAGTTTCGCCGTAAATGATACCCTGGGTGGTAATTGCAGGATTGATGGTACTGGTGGCAAATACACCGAGCAAAATAGTACCAAGCAAACCGCCTACACCGTGTACTCCCCAAACATCAAGGGCATCGTCCCATCCGCGCTTATTTTTAAGTTGCACAGCATAATAGCAAACCAGTCCGGCAATAATTCCGATAAGTGCAGCAGCCCACATCGGCACAAATCCGGCAGCCGGTGTAATGGTGGCAAGTCCGGCTACAGCGCCGGTTAGCAAACCGATGAATTTGGGTTTTCGAGCTCTGAACCACTCAATGATGAGCCAGGTAACAGTAGCAAATGAAGCGGCAACATCGGTGTTGGCAAATGCCTGCACTGTAATGTTATCAACCGATAATTCGCTTCCGGCGTTAAACCCATACCATCCGAACCAAAGCAAACCGGTTCCGATAGCTACCAATGGGATGCTGTTGGGCGTTGAGTCCTTGTCGGCACGGGCGCCAACATAGAAAACCGAAGCCAGTGCCGCAAAACCGGCTGTAGCATGTACTACTATGCCGCCAGCAAAGTCAAGTACACCCCATTGAGCCAATAATCCTCCGCCCCAAACCATATGCACAAATGGATAATACACGAGTATTTGCCAGAAAATGAGGAAATATAAATAGCTTTTAAAGGTAACCCTGCCAACAAAGGCACCGGTTATGAGCGCAGGGGTAATAATTGCAAACATCATCTGGTAAAGGAAAAATACCAGTTCAGGAATTTTACCGTTTCCGGCAAATACGCTATTCAGATCAACCCCGTTCAAAAAAGCCTTATCGAAGTTGCCGATAATAGCACCCGTGCCACTGAAACAAAGAGAGTATCCGAATGCAAACCACAGTACTGTAGTTACGCCCAGCGATACAAAGCTCTGAATCATAATTCCTAGAATGTTGCGTTTGGTGGCAAGCCCACCGTAAAAGAAGGCCAGTCCCGGAGTCATAAGCATAACCAGACTGGTTGCCAGCAGCATAAAACCGGTGTTGCCGGTGCCTGCTGCCTGATTGAACATCATTTCAGTTTCCATTTTGCGTTTTGTTTAGATTTGGATTACAGGGAAATTCCAAATACAAGAAATACTTTTTCAGATTGCGGATTTACAATAAATGAGGTTGAAACCGGCAAACTGAATGAATCGGAGATTTTGATCTCCTTTTTGGCTTTAATGCCAATGTTTATAAAGCCGGCCTTTTCGCCATAATATCCCCATTCGCCATTTTTGGTATCTGGGTTTGTAGGGGTGAGGCCAACAAAAATGTTGTATTCCGTTTCTTTGCACTTGCCGTTATAGCCCAGCTCAATATAACTTGAGAATTGCTTCTTGCCATCGGCTTTTAACGCATCGGCTCCCCAGAAATTCACAGCGGCCATGAGTGTGAAAGGAATTTTGTCGGTACCATCAAACGAAACAGCTGCCTCAAGTAAATGTGCTGTTGAGTCCTGGTTAAATTCAAAGAAATGATTGTTGCCAGCTGCTTCATCAAATACAAAATAGTCGGTAACCAGCAGTGTAACAACATCTTTAATTTTGTAGGAGAGATAGAGGTCGTTCTCCTGAACTGATAATCCGCCGCTTGTAGTAATTGCTCCCCAAGTGCCGAGGGTAAAACCTCCGGCAGTAAATTCGGCATAAGGCTGAATGCTTGGTGCTGATCCGCCAAGATTCTGGCCGCGCCATACATAACGGCTCATAAGATCGGCTCCGGCATCAAACGAGGTAGTTACCTGTGCCATAAGCCCAAGCGGAAGCAAGGCCAGAAGCAAAGCCAGCTTTCGCACTGCTGTGGTGTAGTGTTTCTTTTTCATAGGCATTGTTTTGTTTAAGTGTGTCTTGTGGATTTCCCTGTCCGCAAAAGTTGAAACTATATGAACTCTGTGCAATGAAGTATTAACGTAATCTGCATACGCAGATAACGTAAATTAAATTACGTGTTTCACGTAAAAAGATATATTTAATCCGTAAAGTGCAAAATAGTGATTTCAGAGCTGAATTATTTGGTGCTTTATGGCAAACTTAACCAGATCGACCGCTGACTTGAGCCCGAGTTTCTGGAGAATATGATTTTTATGTGATTCAACAGTGCGGGTGCTTATAAAAAGCTCATCAGCAATTTCAGGATTGGATTTTCCCTGCGCAAATAGCTTAAGAATTTCCAGTTCGCGTTTTGAAAGCAAAGTTTCCGGATTAGCCTCTTCGGGCTCATCCTGTTTTTTGGCTTTTTTGATGTAACTCCGCAGGATAGTGTTTGAAATCGACTCACTAAAGTATTCATTTCCGTTGTAAACGGTTCTGATAGCCGTAAGCAATTCCTGTTGCGAAATGTTTTTCGGAAGATAACCGCTGGCTCCGGCTTTGATGGCATTAAAAATATATTCCTCTGAAGTGTACATAGAAAGGAATAATACTTTTTGACCGGGATTTTCCTGTTTAATGAGCTGGCAAAATTCAATGCCCGATCCGTCAGGCAACGAAATATCAAGCAGTACAATATCGGCATTATTTTTTTTCAATAAAGCCGACATTTCAAGTCCGCTCGAGGCTTCACCTGCGATTTCGATTTCATCGTTGCCACTGAGCAGCGACCTTATTCCATCGCGAACAATGTTATGATCCTCAACTAAAATTACCTTTATCATAAGGTTTGCCTATTGAATGGAATTGTAATCAAAACTGTAGTTCCTTTCCCCGGTGCTGATTGTATTTCAGCCTTACCATGCAGTAAGCCGGCTCGCTCTCTTATATTACTTAGACCGTGATTTTTTTTATGACAGGGAAGTTCAGGGTCAAATCCTTTGCCATTGTCGCGAATCGAAACCCTGAGGTTCCCATCGCTAATTGCAATTATTATCCTGGTATCACTGGCAGAGGCATGCCGAGCGCTATTGCTGAGTGCTTCCTGTATAATTCTGAATAGATAGAGCCTGGCCCGGGGTTTAAGGCCATCTGCAGGAAATTCACCCTCGAGCGTAATTTCGCTGCAGGTGCTTTCTGAAAGGCTGTTGCATAATCCGCGGATTGCTGATTGAAGGCCAAATTCTGACAACGTCGATGGCAAAAGTGCATTGGATATAGCCCTGATTTCGTCAATCATTTTATCGGTTAACTCAATTACAGGCGTAAGTTGTCGGCGATGCTCTGAGTTCAGATTGTTCTCAAGGGCTCCAAGTCTGAGTCTTATTGCTATCATGCTCTGCCCAATGCCATCGTGCAATTCGCGCGACAAACGCTGTCTTTCTGAATCCTGCCCATCGATAGCCGATCTGAGTCGATTGTAGCGTTCAGCACGCAAAGCCTGTTCTTTTTCATTCAGATTATTGGCCATTCTGTTAAAAGCCTCAGCAAGTTCGCCTATTTCATCCCGGCTTTCGATTGAAACATTCGTATTGAGGTTGCCGCTTCCGAGCAGGATTGCTGCATCTTTCAGCTTAAGCAATGGACTTGTAATGCTTTTGCTTAAAAGGTAGTTGATAATAAAAAACAATATGGCAGCGCACAAGGTGAGCAACAGTATATTGTTTCTGATCGAACTCACAGTAGCGGTTGCTTCACTATAATCTATTTCCGAAAGTATTGCCCATTTCAGACCGTTGATACTAAGCCTGTTATATGCGCTTAATACGCGCGTATTCCGATAATCATTTGCATCTGTAATGCCCCAATTACCGGCAAGAGCAGCTTTGGTTTGCGTGTTGTCCACGCGAATGTGCATTACTGCAGATGGCATAAATCTTGAACGGCTGCGCATAAGAAAATCGGGGCCTACAATGTATGTCTCACCGGTATATCCCAAACCGTTACTGGGATCTTCATCTATAAGCAATTTATCGAGAAATCCGTTTTTAACAATACTTGCCAGGTATCCTGCTGGTTTACCGTTTACATTGATGGGCGAAACAATCATTAGTGGTGTTGAGGTGCTGTCGATACCCGAAAAATCAATCGCAAAAGCAGATCTTTCCCTGACATCAGTTGCCGGAAATATCTGTTTGAGAATATGGTTTGATAAACTTTCAGGGTAGGTGCCAATCAGATTCCCATCGGATGAATATACCGCTATTCCGCTGTAATTTTCGGTTTCGGGGCTTTCGGAATCCGAAAACTTCATAGTTTGAGGGCAAAGGGTACCGGGTATATGTGCCTGTAATATCTGGGTCCACCTATTGTTTTTTGACAAACGCGCAGTTTCTGCAAATCGCTCACCGAAAAACATTTCAACCTGATTCTGCCTGGCAACACGAATTGATTTTAATTGGTCATAGGTACGTTCAATGAGCGCATTGCGGGCAGTTACAAAAGCAAAAACACCTGTAAATACTATAGATCCGATTCCCAGCAACAGGAAATATAGGATCATTTTCTCAGTAAGCGAGGTGCGTACCATGGGTTAAAAATAAAACAGTTTCAAACCTACATGAAAAATCAATATGATTTTAATACGCTTTCTATGAGTTATTCATTTATTTACCAAAGGGTTCTAAATCAGGAAATTTAATGTTGATTTCCTGAGCATTGAACAAAATCGTTTTACAAAGGTTTGAATAATCTAAACGGTTGAAAATAGGTGTGTTTCAAAATCGAACAGGTATTAAAATAATGTAAATCAGATAACTAGCATTTATTGGTGAATGCCTGTACTATTTGGTTTACTCGATGTTGAGACTTATATTTGCCACCGGAATTTTTCTACCCATTAACGACAAAGATATTATGCATAAAATTGGAATTTTTTATGGCGGAAGCCATAAAGGCAGTACCTATAAAGCCGCTCAGTCAATGGTAAAACATTTTGGCAACGATCATGCCGAAATGCATAATGTGAGTGATGCAACCCAGAGTGATCTTGAAAAATACCAGTATCTGATTCTGGGTACTTCGGCCTGGGGTATTGGCGAAATGCATCAGGACTGGGAGCGATTTATCGATGTGCTTGTTGAAGCCAATCTGGCCGATAAAAAGATTGCACTTTTCGGCCTAGGTGATCAGATTGAATACCCCGAAAGTTTTGTTGATGGCATGGGAACGGTATTTTGCCGGCTTCCGAATAAAGAGAATGTTGTGGGATACTGGCCAACCAAAGGTTACTCTTTTTACTTTTCTTCAGCTGAGAAAGATGGGAAATTTGTTGGGCTTGCACTTGACGAAGATAGTCAGCCTGAACTCACCGGCGAGCGGATTACAAAATGGGTCGACCAGCTTAAATCTGAATTAAATCTGAAATAGGTACGCTTTTGCCAATGTTATAGTCTGAATCCCACTGTTTGTTTACTTTAAACAGTGGGTTTTGTTGTTTTTAAACCAGACCATCATTGACGAATGTTTACTATTTTTGTTGCTTTAAACCACCAATTTGCGGTTACTTTTACATGAAAATCTGCCTCCCGCTACCATTTTTTCTGTTTGTATTACTCACTGCAGTGCAGCTCTCTGCGCAGTCGTTCAGTCCGCAATCCATCCAAAAAACCATAATCTATTTGGCTTCCGATGAATTACAGGGGCGAAAATCAGGAACAACCGGTGATTCTCTGGCAGCATGCTATATACGCGATCAATTCAGGGATGCAGGTGCTCAACTACTGGGGAATGAAGGGATACAATACTTTAATATTGTGGCTGATATTACTAGTGGGAAATTCAATCTGTTTTCTGTTTCTGACAAACCATATTTACCTGAAAAAGACTTTATTCCATTGTCATTTTCATCCAATGATAGTCTCTCCGCTTCAGTAATTTTTGCAGGCTTTGGTATTGTTGGAAATAGTGGTGAGTTAGCCTGGGACGATTACAATAGAAAGGATGTGAGAAATAAATGGGTTATGGTTTTGCGTGGTGACCCTGAACCCGAAAACACCAACAGCGCATTTATTCCGATGTCGACCGAAAGGGCCAAAGCACTCACGGCCCGCGACAGAGGAGCAGGCGGTCTGCTCATTGTTTCACCTTCAGCATTTGAGAAACAGGATAAGCCGCTCGCGATTACTTTCGACAAAACAGTCTCAGATGCAGGAATACCCGTTATCAGCATAACACGCAAACTTGCCGCTGAAATACTACAAATGCCTGTTTCGGCCATCGATTCAATCGAGAAATTGATGACATCATCTAAAAAGCAACCCGATATTCTGATTGAAAAAATTGTTAACGCCAGAACTGATGTGGTTCGTAATAAAGTAACTACCCGCAATATTATAGCACTGCTTACAGGTAACAACAAAACGCTTTCTGATGAATATATCGTTATCGGAGCGCATTACGACCACCTGGGTTTAGGTGGTCAGGGTTCAGGCTCAAGGGTGCCCGGTGAACAAGCGGTGCATGGTGGTGCCGACGACAATGCATCAGGCGTTGCTGCACTTATCGAATTGGTAAATTATTTTTCAAAACCTGAGAACAGGCCGGCGCGTAGTCTTTTATTTGTTTCATTTGGATCCGAAGAGATGGGAATTTTGGGCTCAAAGTATTTTGTAGCTCACGCTCCTGTTGATTTAAAGAAAATCAGGGCTATGGTCAATCTTGATATGGTTGGCCGGCTTAATCCTGAGTCGAATGCACTCAGCATTTCAGGAACCGGTACCTTTTTACAGGCTGATTCATTGCTGGGAGTGCTGGCAAAGAATACAAAACTCGACATAAAAAAATCACCTGATGGTTACGGGCCTTCTGATCATGCATCGTTCTATGGCGAAGGTATTCCGGTTCTTTTTCTTACTACCGGAGCACATGACGATTACCACACACCTTCGGATGTTGCCTCACATATAAACTACGAAGGTGAGGCTGAAGTGCTTGGATTAACTTCCCGGCTGATAGCTTCGCTTGCGGATCTGGTTCCTGCCCCTGTATTTAAAGAATCCGGATCGCGGCGCGAAAGTGGTAATTCTGGACGCAATCTAAAAGTTACTCTGGGAATTATGCCTGACGTTTCGGGGGCTGAAACCTCAGGTGGCATGAAAGTGGAAGGTACACGCATAGATGGCCCTGCGCAAAAAGCAGGCATGGTAAAGGTGATATTATTACGGCCATTAACGGAATGCCGGTTTCTAACATTTACGATTACATGACCCGAATGGACAAGCTAAAACCGGGCGATACCGTGAATGTTGAAATACTTCGAAACGATAAAAAGGAAATTCTCATTATTCAGCTTTAACCGCAGCAACTGCGCAGTGTTGCCTTAAGTATGGTTAATATTCTTACACGGGATGTCGCTTACAAGTTTATTAAATTCGGTATTGTCGGATTTTCCGGTGTTTTCGTCGATTTTGGATTTACATACATCTGTAAGGAATGGCTTAAGATTCAGAAATATGTGAGTAATGCAATCGGATTTACCCTGGCCGCAAGCAGCAATTATTACCTTAACCGGGTTTGGACATTCAACAGCAACAATCCTGATGTTACAGTTGAGTATGGGCGATTCCTGTTTATATCGGCTATCGGATTGCTGATAAGCACCCTGGTTTTATACCTTTTAGTTACAAGAGCTAAGTTTAACTTTTACTTTGCCAAGTTGCTGGCAATAGTTGTAGTTACCTTCTGGAATTTTATTATCAATCTGAATTTCACGTTTTTGGCATCCTGAATCCCAAAAGCGCAAATTTTCTTTTATCCTGAATTTTAATTCGATTTGGTAAAGTTTTCAGGAACAACAATAATAAAATCAGCAACACCTTCATTTTCAGAATTAAGAGCTGAAACATCTGACTGTTCCGAGGTGTTTATGGTTAGGATATTCAGTTCGGGGCGCAGTTTCTTCAGATACCAGACTATCCCTTCATAATTATCAGAATGGTAGGTGCCATGATAGTGCAGAAATACTTTCCCTTTTTGCGCATGCTGGGCAATGCTATACGCCATAGTTGCATCTTTAACGGCTTGAGCTTTGGGCAGATTTTCGTTGGCATGACTGCTGCTTCCACCCATCATTTCAAGCATTCCCTTATAACCGGGCAACTCAGGGTCGTATTCAATAGGCAAAGGCGCAATAAGCTTACGGGCTTCCACATCAAGTGAATCAAGTACTTCAAATCCCGACTGATTCACAAGTGAGGCATAGCGGCGCGGTATATTGGTTGCATAAAATGAAAGACTGCTGTCGCGAGCAAACTCAAGCAAAGGTTTATAGTCGGTTTTGTAATTTGGCCAAAGCTTAGCTTCGGTTTCAAAATTCTTATCTTTCACTCTTCTACTCAGATATTCGCTGATTATCAGAGCATTGTCTGTTTCAAACATCTCAGCACCCAAAACCAGATCGTTTTTGCGTGTTTCATACAAAGCACGCGTTAGTTCGAGCTCAAGCCAATGGCAAACCGGACTGTTGTGTAATTCGCCGAAAAGTACAACATCAGCTTTAGCAGCAGCCTTTGCCAGATTCCCGAAATCAGTTTTCTTTCCTTTGGCAGTATATATGGCATAGGCAGGCAAATCGCTTTTCATCGAAATAAGCATACCTAAAAGCAGAATTACCGGAATAATTGTACTGAGCTTGTTTATTTTCATGGATGATGATGTTTTGTTAATTGATGATGTTTGACTAACCGGGTAAAAGCATGGAGGCATCAAATGCCAGTGGCAGCAGGTTCTCGATTCCTTCAACCTGTATAGTGCGGCCGGTTTCGCCGGCAAATGTAATTTTTATTTTTTTCCCCTGTTTGCGCTCATATTCGGCAATAACCTGTCTGCAGGCACCACAGGGTGGAATGGGTTCGGTCACTTTACCGTTATTGGTATTTACGGTAATTGCAATACTTTTAATTATGGCTCCGGGATTTTGCGCTGAAGCGTGAAACAACGCCACTCGTTCGGCACATAGTCCCGATGGATAGGCGGCGTTTTCCTGATTGTTGCCTGTAATAATCTGGTTGTCATCAAGTTGTAGAGCGGCTCCCACCCTGAAACCTGAATAGGGTGCATATGCTTTTAGAGCCGCCTGCCTGGCATGCTCTATGAGTTCCTGATCCTGTTGAGGAAGTTCAGAAAGGCTTTTTGCTTGTGAGAATCTGACCTTAATCTCGCTGTATTCCATAGGTCGAGCAGTTGATTGATACGGTAAATGTAGGAAAAATATTTACAATGGCTTGTCTGGTTCACCATTCTCGTGCGCTTTGCGCTGACAGCTAAACAACAGAAACGCATTAAAGAAAGCAAAAAAGGTCGCTCCGGCCTGCGTTTCGAGGGTGTCTTCGGTTAACATCGACATAACTACAATCGCAAAAAACACCATATAATAGTAGCTGTGGTATTTTCCGGTAATCAGCATAGGGTATACAAGCGAAAAAATGAAAATAAGAAGTCCTATAATACCCAGTGCTATAAAAATAGCCAGAAATTGATTGTGTGAGCGGTTGCGGTATGCATCTTCAAGTTTCGAGCCCATTTGCTTATAGGCCTCTGAAAATGCTTCATTCAAATCGCCCGTACCTACCCCGGTTAGCCAATGATGGCTGATAATGAAGGCTGAGGTTTTCCAGTATTCAACCCTCTGCATTACCGAGGAAGCATTGGGGTCGCCATGCCTTATGTAATTGTTGTAACCCATTATCATCTGATCAAGGCGCGACGAGAGGCTAAAATTGCCTAAATAGGCAGCATCAGCAACTCCATTTTCAATCTGATTTATTTCTGAATTACTCAGTTTGCTCAGCCCTTCAGCATCTTTCCGAAGCCCTTTTGAATTAAGATACCGAATAAGGGTATAGCTAAGTTTCTGATTTTTATGGTCGTAACCATCGAAATCGAGATTGCTTCTTTTATTCCAGCCATAACGTAGCTCAACCGGTGCAATATATAAACCAACGTATCGGCCTTTTTCAATTCCATAGGAGCAGGTATCATGAACATAAAGGGCGCCGTACCTTGTATATTTATCCAGCTTGCTTAGATCAACTGGTTTAACAGCGTAAAAGTCGTGTGCTTTTTTAACAAACGCACTAATGGCAAATACCGGAGAAATCAAAACCAGCAAAAAGAGTGAATATCTGGGAATCGAGGCTTTTATCCTCAATATAAAATAGAGAATAAACAGGTAGAATAGTAAGCCTGAGATCACCAGCCCTGTAAGTGACTCAAGAATGATGAGAAAAAAGAAAAACCACACTGCAGTAGCAGCAATCAGAATCTTCTTCCATCTGAGCACAAATATATTCTTGTACAGAAAATAGATAAGTATAAAAAATGAAAGACATATGGTTAGGCCAAAACGAATGTGCGAAATAAATATGCTTATTTCGCGAGGATCACTCACATGCCGGGTTAGCAAAACCCAAATGCTGGCGATAGTGCCTGAGAATACAGCGAAAATAAAGAAAATGAGCAATTTGGTAAATCTTTGCCTGCCGAGTGGGCGGCTTGTTGCGAGGATTACAGGCAGGCTCAGCAAGGGGAGTTTAATCCTCAGGTCTTTAAGCGCATAATGCACATCTGATGAATACAAAAGCCCTGCTACATGCATCAGATAGAGTGATATTACTGCCAGTGCCGCCGGATTCCGGAACAATTGCCTGAATTTTGAAACCAGATTGCCTGCAATCGTACTAAGGTAGTTGCGCACGATTAGCCCGGCCGATCCATTGCTGACCGGAAATTCAGCCCCTTCGTGTATCCAGAATACCAGCATCAGAAACTGCGAAATACTCATTCCGAATTCCGAAAGCGGAATGGACATAGCTAACAGAATCATCGAATAATACATCAGCGAGGAGGCATCGGTTTTAAAACCGCCTCTTGCTGATGCTTCGGATGCTCCTGCAACTAATTGCATTATGATTTGGTATTGGTCAGGTTGCTGGTTCCGTCGAGAATGGCTTTATAGGTTTTGGGGTCACTCAATATTTCTATGGCCGATTCTACTTCCTTATCATCGGTAAGTGAAGATTGAATGCGGCCTTTCTGATAATAGTAACGGGTAACAATTTCATCGCGCAGCATCATTTTAAGTTCACTGCTGAATTTCTCCAGATCTGTCTGTTTGTTGTGCTGCATTTTCGATTCAAGCTGTTCGAATTCTTTTTTCAATTCTTCATAATATTGTTCCTTTTCGGCAATTACCTTCAGGTCGGCAAGCATTTTTTCGCTTCTGGTGGTGTAATCATAATCTTTGTTTTGCAACCAGGCTACAAAGTCGTTGTAAATTTCATTATTAATAACAAAGTCAGCTGGAGCAGCAATTGTAGCATGCTCACGTTTAAACTTGTTCGCATAATCAAAAATGAGGTATTTACTAATCAGGCTTATTGCGATATTACTTACCAAGGGTTCTTCGGCCGAAATATCCGGCTTTATACCTCCACCATCGTATACAACTCTGCCGGCTCTTGTTTTAAAGCTGTGAATCAACGAGTCGGGTATGTGCTGCGAAAATCCCAAACTATCCCTACTGCCATAATCTATGGCCTGAATACATCGACCGCTCGGAATATAATACTTGGCAACAGTTACCTTCATTTGCGTGTTATACGTAAGCGGGATAATATTCTGCACCAATCCTTTTCCAAAGGTACGCTCTCCCAATATTATGGCCCTATCAAGGTCCTGCAGAGCTCCGGCTACAATTTCAGAGGCTGAAGCGCTGTAATTGTTTACCAGCACAACAATCGGAATTTCAGGATCAACCGGTTGCACAAAAGTTTTATACGATTTATTTCTATCAGGAGTTTTTCCCTTGGTGCTAACGATAAGTTCTCCTTTTTTCACAAAAAGGTTGGCTATACTCACGGCTTCATTCATTAATCCACCGCCATTATCTCGCAAATCAATGATTACACCGGCCAGGTTTCCGTTTTCGCGCAATTTAGTAAATGCGTCTTTAACTTCTTTGGCTGAATTCTGTGTGAAACCGGTAAGTTTAATATAACCAATATTGTTTTTCAGCATTTCGCTGAATGCAACATTCGGAATGGTAACATTTTCGCGAAGCAAATCCAGATCAAAAGTTTTGGTATCGCCATCGTGCATCAGCGTGAGCTTTATCAGGGTTCCTGGCTGGCCTTTGAGGGCAGTGCTGATATCGTCAACCGATTTACCTTTGGCATCCTTGCCGTTTATTTTAACAATACGGTCGCCGGCCAACAGTCCGGCTTTGGCTGCAGGCGAATTTTCGTAGGGTTCACTTACTACAATATAATCACCTTGTTTATGAATAAGTGCACCAATACCGCCATACTGCCCGGTAGTCATAAAGTTGAAATCTTCAATTTCGGCTTCCGATATAAAAACGGTATACGGATCGAGTTTATCGAGCATGGCATCAATGCTGGTTTTAACCAGATCGCCGTAATTCAACTCATCTACATAGTTGTTGTTGAGTTCTTTAAGCACCGAAGTATAGATATCGAGATTCTTAGAAATCTCGAAATTCGATGAGTTTTGGCCCGCAGCAATCAGAGCAAATTGAAAGGCAGCCAGAAATACAAGCAACGGGGTTAGGTATTTTTTCATAAATTGCATAATTTACAAATTAAGGAACCGGATCGTATCCGCTGCCTCCCCATGGGTTGCACGAAGCAACACGTTTTATGGTTAGCCAGCCACCTTTAAACGGACCATGTTTTTTAATCGCTTCAACGCCATAAGCTGAACAACTTGGAGTGTAGCGGCAGGAGGGAGGCAGATAGGGCGAGATGGCAATTTGATAAAGCCTGATTATTCCGATAAACAGGCTACCGATCAGTTTTTTCATAGGCTTGAATAAAACGCTGTAGAAGTAGATTTATTATTGCCTGAAGTGAATTGATTTCAGGAATTTCTTTACCGGTATATACAAAAGCCACTAATGCCTTTTTACCATTCAACTGAACTTCAAACACACTTTTTTGCTCTCTGAAACACTCTCTCAGTAAGCGCTTTATGTAATTTCGGTCAACAGCTTTCTTAAAATTTCGTTTCGAAGCAGTTACAAGCACCTTAAAAGTTTCAGTTGATGTCCAGCTTCCCGGAAGCCAGTAAAGTTTTACAGGGTATTTAAATTCGCTGTACCCTTTTTCAAACAGCCTGGTTATTTCCTTTTCGCTGCAAAGGTGTTCCTGCTTGCCGAATTTTTTCATCGAATTTGTTTATGAAAATCTTTTGCAACAGGCAGGCAGTTGCAAATCATTATTTGGCCTTGTGGTTGGCAGCAATAAATTGTTCAATTGCTTTGGCCATCGAAGGGGCTGATGGAGTAGGTGCTTCAACCGAGATTGTAAGTCCGGCTTCACGGGCAGCATTGGCAGTAGTTTGTCCAAAAACACCAATAACTTTCTCACCCTGAGCAAAATCAGGAAAATTTTTCATCAAAGACTTAATGCCTGAAGGACTAAAGAATATCAGCAAATCGTATTTGCTCAGGTCGAGAAACGACATATCTTCAGCCACTGTGCGGTACATTACAGCCTTGGCATAATTTATCTTGTGCTGATCGAGTAGGTCCGATAGTTCATTATTGTGCTCTTCGTTGCAAGGTAACAGGTACTTTTCGGTTTTGTGCTTACGGATTATATCAACCAGGTCGGTGAGTTCCTGCTTGCTGTAGAAAATTTTGCGCTTACGATACTGAATGTATTTCTGAAGGTAAAAGGCTATAGCCTCTGATGAACAAATATACTTCATGGTTTCAGGAATATCGGTGCGAAGCTCGCTGGCTAGCCTGAAAAAATTATCGACACTGTGCTTGCTGGTGAAAATAACCGCTGTCTGGTCATTCAGCCTGACTTTGGTTTCCTTACGGAAATCTATCGAACTTAATCCCTCAATTTTGAAGAATTTGTAAAAGTCGACATTGAGGCAGTATTTCTTAATTATTTCACCATAAGGTGATTTCTCAATCTCAGCAGGTTTTGGCTGCGAAATGAGTACATTCTTAATTTTCAAGTTAATTAGAAATTAAAATTTAACAAAGTTGTTTTCTGCCATTCCGGTATTAATTCTCTGTTAATCAATTATTGAGGCCAACCTTATGAGAAATACCACCGGTAGAATTTCGAGGGTGCAAAGATACAAAAATAAATGCAATACCGAAAACGTTTGCACCGCCATTCCGGCCATTAAACTTCTTACAAACCGGAAGGCAATGGCTAACAGCACTATGCCAAGTGCTACCTTGAGTACAATCACTTCTCCGGTGTAGAAACCGGCCAATACCAAAGGAAAAATAATCAAACCTGTGGCAAGGTTAAAAATAAGATTGGTAAGAATCAGCTCACCGGCCTCCTGCCTGCTTCTGAATATCCATCCGGTTAGCCTGATCAAAAGCAGCTTGAATAACCATAACCCCAAAACGCCGCTGATGATAAACAAAAACGGAACAATATTCACCTCATTATTAAGCCAGCTGAAAGTAAACTGGCCCCGGAGCTTATACAAAAGAATGCTCAAACTAAAAAGATATATAAACCCGATGGCAGGGGTAAGCTTTTCTGTTGGAAGGTTTCCGTCGCGCACAAGCTGATTCACATTATATCTGGCAAATACTGCTTTGAAAACCTGTCGGATACGCCTTGCATAAAAAACGCGAACCCAAACCAGAAGCACAATACTCAGAATAAAAAGTCCGGTTGCCCAGTCGTTGTCGACAACTTTTCGCTGCATCGGTTCGAAATGCCCCGGATTGCTTTTATAGGTTAATATAGAAGGCCGAATCTCAACTTTTTGAACTTGTTGTGGCGGATGCACTTCACTTCCGTTGAATCCGCCTGCAATCAGCCTGACTTTAATCAATGGCTTTATCGCTGTATTGTTGAGACTGTCGGCTACAAAATCTCCATAATAAAGTACTGTATCCTTTGCAGGAACTTCGCTTATGGTGTAAGGGCCACCCAACTGAGTATAAGAAACGGGTTCAGACATGTGAAAAACTTGGTGCAAAATTACAATTTTTTTAACCTCCTGATTTTATGGTGAGGGCTTACCGGTTTTTTTTAAACGGCATGAATTTTTTGTTAAAAGCTGTTTCAAAATATGCAAGACAATGATTTTCAGCTTTTGTTTGTGTTATTTTATTCACAGAATAATTCTATCATTTTCACTTATTTCCGGTGAATAAGTTCTAACTTTGCACCCCGTTAACTAATATCAACTACCATTCCTCTATAGTCATGTCACTCATGAAAGCAATCAGGGAAAATGCACAAAAAGCAGATAGGTGCATTGTTTTACCTGAAGGAACAGAAGAAAGAACCCTTAAAGCTGCTGATTTCATCCTCAAAGAAAAGCTAGCCCGCCTCATTTTACTCGGAAGCAAGTCCGAAATTGAACAAAAAGCCATTGAATTCAGGCTACAGCATGTACTCAAAACTACCATTATTGATCCGGCAAACAACCCTGATCAGGCAAAGTATGCCAAACTCCTGTTCGAAATCAGAAAATCGAAAGGAATGACTTACGAAGAGGCTTTGCACCTTGTTACTGATCCTTTGTACCTGGCAACACTTTTGATAAAAAATGGGGAAGCCGATGGCGAAGTGGCCGGTGCCATGAACTCAACCGGGAATGTGCTCAGGCCAGCGTTTCAAATTGTTAAAACGCTGCCGGGAATCAGTGTCGTTTCAGGCGCATTTCTTATGATTTTTAAGGATAATCCTTTTGTTCCCGGTAATATACTCGTATTTGCCGATTGTGCGGTGCATCCTGATCCTACTGCGGCTGAACTAGCTGAAATTGCTATTTCAACCGCTTATACAGCACAGAATATTGCCGGAATTGAGCCAAGGGTAGCCATGCTGAGCTTTTCGACCAAAGGCAGTGCCAAGCATGCTTTGTGCGATAAGGTAACTGAAGCTACCCGTCTGGTCCGTGAAAAAGCTCCCTGGCTTCCGGTTGATGGTGAACTACAGGCCGATGCCGCTCTTGTTGAATCGGTGGGTATGCACAAAGCACCCGGAAGTGAAATTACCGGAAAAGCGAATGTTCTTGTTTTTCCGGGTCTTGAGTCGGGAAATATTGCCTATAAACTGGTGCAACGCCTTGCCGGTGCCGAAGCTATAGGTCCTGTGCTGCAGGGAATGGCAGCCCCCATCAACGACCTCTCAAGAGGTTGCTCGGTGAGTGATATCGTAAATCTTGTTGCCATTACAGCCAATCAGGCTGCTGGCATGGCAAAATAACAAAACCTTAATATTTTTAAAATGACAGAACGTCTTGAAGATTTTAGCTTAGGTAAAACAATCCAGCCGAAGGGCTCTATACACAAGGTCGGTGTTATCGGCTGCGGAACTATGGGGCAGGAGATTTCAGTGCTGGTGAGTCAGTCGGGAATTGAAGTGATTTTTATTGATGTAAGTGAAGAACGTGTAGCTGAAGTATTACGGAAAATTGAAAATCAGCTCGACGACCGCATAAGTAAATGGGGTTTGACCGGTAGCGAAAAAAAACTGATTCTTTCGCGCATCAAAGGATCTACTGATTATTCGATGCTGGCTGATTGCGAAATTGTATTTGAAACCGTTAATTCAAAGAAAAAGGGCACCAGCCTCGAGCTGCGTCAGGAAATTTTCCGTAAAATCGAATCCGTAGTTGGCCCTGAAACTGTAATAGCTTCGAATACAGCAACTTTAATGATTTCTGAAATTTCAGCAGTGCTTAAAGTTCCGCAGCGCGCAATGGGCTTGCATTTCTTTTCGCCGGTGAACAAAATAAAAATTATTGAGGCTGTAAAATCGGTGTATACCAACGATGAAACTTATGCATTGGTAAGCAAGCTTGCCCTGCTGATGGGTAAAAAACTGATCAATGTAAACGAATCGTCAGGCAACATTAGTACCCGTATGCTTGTGCCGCTGATCAATGAAGCCTGCGAAATTCTGATGGAAGGAGTGGCTATTGTTCCTGATATTGATGAAACCATGCGCGAAACATCAGGATTACAGTTAGGCCCGTTTGAAATGGCTGATAAAATTGGTCTTGATAAGGTGCTGAAATGGATGGAAAATCTATATACCGAATTTGGTGAACAAAAATACAAGCCTTCGCCGGTCTTGAAACGCCTTGTTAGGGCCCATCTGGTTGGACGCCGTGTTGGAGAAGGGTTTTACCTGTATCAGGGTGGCAAGCGCCTGCCCAAAAAAGGCACCATCAAAAATCTGGGCCGCGAATAGTCAGGCATTTATTCACTGTAAAAGAAATCAGAATGAAAATTGTAGTATTGAATTGCGGCAGCTCATCCATTAAATATCAGCTTTTTGATATGCCTACTCAGGAAGTGCTTGCCAAAGGATTGGTTGATAAAATCGGGCTTAAAGGTTCGTTGATTAAACATACCCGGAACGATGGAACCGAAGTAAAACTTGAAGGTGAAATACTGGATCACCAGGCCGGCATCGAATACCTGCTTGGCGTTTTGATAAGCCCGAAATATGGAAGCATCGCCAGCCTGAACGAAATTGAAGCTGTTGGACACAGGGTTGTTCATGCCGGCGAAAAGTTTAATGGCAGTGTTTACATTTCGCCTGAAGTAATTGGGGCGCTTGAAGAATGTATCGATCTTGCTCCATTGCACAATCCGCCCAATTTAAAGGGAATCTACTCTATCACCAGCCTGCTTCCCGATGTTCCGCAGGTTGGAGTTTTTGATACTGCCTTCCATCAAACCATGCCCGATTACGTGTATTTGTATGGAATTCCCTATTCGCTTTACGAGAAATACAAAATCCGCCGATATGGCTTCCATGGTTCATCGCACCGTTACGTTTCAAAACGTGCAGCTGAAATTCTGGGCCGGAAGCTTGAAGATATGAATGTGATAACCTGCCATTTAGGCAATGGCGCTTCAATTGCTGCCATCAGCAAGGGTAAATCGCTTGATACCTCAATGGGCATGACTCCGATCGAAGGTTTAATGATGGGCACCCGTACCGGTGACCTGGACATCGGAGCCTTTATTCAGATTATAAATAAGGAGGAAATTGATGTTCCGATTGCCAATATTCTGGTAAACAAACATAGCGGAATGCTTGGAGTTTCAGGTGTTTCGTCGGATATGCGCGATGTTGAGCTTGCAGCTGAGCAGGGCAACAAGCGTGCAAAGGTAACCCTCGAAATGTATTACTACCGCATACGTAAATATATTGGAGCTTATGCTGCTGCAATGGGTGGTGTTGATGCCATTGTGTTTACAGGTGGTGTGGGTGAAAACGATGCTGTTACCCGCAGGCTTACCACCAGTGGCCTCGAATTTATGGGTATTGAATTCGACGAGTCCAAAAACAAAGGGCTTCGTGGCAAGGAAGCTATTCTTTCAAAGGAAACATCAAAAGTTACTGTTATGGTAGTACCAACCAACGAGGAACTTGTGATTGCCATGGATACTTTTGAAATTGTTACTGAAATTAAGTAATAACTTCAAATCTTAAAAAAAGGAGAGGCAGCTATGGGCTGCCTCTCCTTTTTTAGTGCCTTATCGCTATTCATCCATCGACTCCAGCAACTCATCGGTAAGTTCAAGGTTGTGAAATACATTATTGATATCATCGTCTTCTTCAAACAAATCAATCAAACGCAGCACCTTTTTTGCAGCATCCTGATCTACCTTCACGGTGTTTTTTGGGATGCGCTGCAATTCAGCATTCTCCGGCTCAATACCAAGTTCCTCAAGTTTTTTAATCATGGCGCCAAAATCTTCCATGGCGGTAGTAATGGTAATGGTTTCATCCTCAACCTGAATGTCTTCGGCACCGGCATCAATTACTTCAAGCTCAAGGTCTTCAAGGTTGATGGTTCCTTCTGGAATGGTAAAAACCCCCTTACGGTCAAACAGAAAAGTCAGCGAGCCGTTGGTGCCCAGACTACCACCGAATTTGTTAAAATATGAACGGATGTTCGATATGGTACGCTGCTGATTATCAGTAGTGCATTCAATATAAAGGGCAACGCCATTGGGCGCATAGCCTTCGTAGGTAAGCTCTATATAATTTGCAGCATCCTTATCCGATCCTTTGTTGATGGCCCTCAGGATATTGTCTTTAGGCATACTGGCACCTTTGGCATTTGAGATGGCAAGCCTGAGTCTCGGATTTCCGTCGGGATCGGCCCCGCCTTCTTTAACAGCAACGGTTATTTCTTTAATGATACGCGAAAAAATCTTTGAGCGCTTGGCATCCAAAGCTCCTTTTTTGCGTTTGATGGTCGACCACTTATTATGTCCTGACATATATAATTGAATTAATTTGAGTTCCGTTTTTAGAAGGCAGTTTTTTTACAACAGCATAGTTGCAGGTTGTGGAGCGGTAAAATTAATGCTTTTTTTTAAATTGAAAAATGCTGTTACCCTTTCGGATAACAGCATTGGCAGATGAATCAACAAACTGTTTACCAGCCTGCAAGGGTTATACCTGCAGAAAATGGGTACAGTTCGGGGCCTTTATTGTCTTTAAACAGTGAATTGAGCGAATAATTGGCAAACAGGTTAACCTTTCCCCAGCCGATGCGGCCGGTTAAATCGAATTTAAAGGGGCGCATTCCAAATCCGCTATCATCGCGGTATTTTTCTTTTTGTTTCTGGCCATCGTCATAAACCATTTTGGTGTGTGAGCCTATTCTCAAACCCGAGATTACACCTCCTCCAATGTGGAAACTGTTTTTCTTGGCAAAACGGTTGGTCTGGAATTCGAGGATCAGCGGAAGTGTGAGATGTGTAACCACCAGTTTGCTTTTGGTGTAGCGCTTGTCGCCTTCGTACATGTAGCCGGTAAGCATACCATCTGTTGCATCAATTACTGCGTTGTTGTTAAAGCGATAGTTTTTCCATTCGAGCCCCAGGCCGGTTGTGAGTCCGAATTTATTGCTGATGATGTTAAAATTCTGTTCAAAGAAATTAAGGGCAAACATCATCGATTTTTCATACCTGAGGTCCATAAAGTCATATCCATCAGGCATGTCAACTTTCATGGAGTTGTTGAGGTATCCATTTACTCCAAACTCAACACCGCCCCAGTGACCATCAAAACGATCAGCCCGGTTCCGTTTAAAATCTACATTACCATCGTCATCAACCTCAAGTTCATTGTTGCCGATTTTTACTTTGGTAGGTTTGCCTTCTACAACCTGCACCTGAATATCGCCAATATTAATCAGCGTTGAATCGCTGTCGGCTCCAACATTAACAGAGAGTTCTGTTTCTTTGTCAATTTCAGCCGGATTCTGAAGCTTAAGAGTGTAATCGCCGGTTTGGGATATTTTTTTCAGATCGCCGTTATCATAGTAAATCAAAGATCCGGCACCGCTCACTTCGGCCTGAATTACGTTTACAGCATAAATCTTTGCTTTGGCTGCACCGCTAACTTCAATATTTACCGATTCGGTCGACATTTTGAGCGCATTAAATAATGCTGCACCTGAAACATCGGCATTTTGGGTAGCTGCTTTACCGCTGAGGTCAACTTTGGCGGCTCCGCTTATATCCGATTTAACCGACTGAGCATCAAGGGTGAGATTCATTTTTGCTGCGCCACTAACATCAAGCATAAGCGATTCGGTTTTAAGGCTGCCTTCCGAAATAAACTTAGCTGCTCCCTCGGCTGATAGCATCGTAAGTGCTGGAATTTCTACATATACTTTCATGGCTGTCGGGTTGCGCATCCCATCTGATGAAATCACTAAACGGTTGCCGTTAACATCCGTGCGAATATTTTCGAGGAAGTTGTCGTCGGTTTCAACAGTAACTTTAAGCTGATCAGCCTGACTCAGAATTACCTCAAAGGCGCTTCCGGCTTTAATTTCGGTGAATCGCTGAACTTCGCGCACTTGTTTCTGAACGTTACCGCTACCTTTGGTTTGCGCGTAAATGGCGCTGGTGCCTGCCAGCAGTACCGTTAATGTGAGTGCTGCAGTGTAGAGTTTTGACAGTGTTTTCATGGTTTATTGTTTTATGTCTTTGGTGTTGTGACGGTGTCATATGGCAAAAAGTTACTAAAGGCTTATTTTTTTCTGGCGTTTGGTTCAGGCTTATCAATATAAACTGCATTAAACGCAAAATTGAATTCCTGAACCTATAGCAAAATGGGGGAGTTCACCGGGTTTAAAAGCTTAATTTCCAGCGTGTCTGCGGCCAATGGTATAGCCGGCATCGCCATCCAGAATTTTAACTTTTTGGGTTCGGCCGTCAGCATTGGCAATACGCTTAAGTTTCAGGTTGTTGTCGGTGAGCATGTTAAAACCTTCGAGGCCAAGGTTGGCAATAGTCCATCCATTCATGGCGCCTGGTACCTGAGAAGCAATCTGAGCGCCACTTTTTAAAATCTGGTTCACACGCTGACCCGTGCCTGCCCGTGGTAATATCCTTTTTTCGGGTTCATTTTCGAGGCTGGCGAGAAACGATTCCTGTGAATCACGGATTTCGTCGAAAAGGCTGGAGTAAAAGTTGCGGAGATTCCCATTGAATGGCTCAGAAGTCTTGTTTAAAAAACCTTTGGAAGGCACCCGGTTGATAAGCGGCTCTTCTGAAGGTGTTTCTATTGGCATGCTTTCAGTTTTGGGTTCAGTATAAGGTTGCGTCTTTTTAACTACAAATCTTGCCTTCTTGGGCTCAGTGTCAGCACCAACTTTCTGCACTCGCTGTTTTTCAGTGGCTGAAGCCGGCTTTTTGGTGTTACCGGTATTCTGCTGCTGCTGTGTTGCAGGTGACTGTTGTGCTGTTTGATTCTGCTGCAAAGGATTAAGTGCCCAGAAAATCTCAACAATCAGAAAAAGAACTGCAATGGCAGCAGCCCCACTTATCCACGGGCGAAGAACCAAAGTCGCCTTTTTTGTGATAGCTGATTTGGCCGGGTAAATTATTGCCGTATCAGGTTCGAGCCTCATACGTTGCATAAGCAGGTAAGTTGAATTTGTTTCCGGATGATGCGCGGCAAATTCAAAAATACGCTGGTGGCCTGCTTCGCTCAGGTCGCCTTCTGCATCAGCAGCAAAATAGAATTCGAAATTCGTCAAATTTATATGATGTGCATCGGCATCAAAAGGTTGAACAAGCAGTTCTTTGAGTAGGTATGAATCCTTCGTTTCCGGATCAAGAATCAATTTGCCAATTTCCGAAATCTCCTCCTCAATATCCGGATTCAGCTCAAGAAAAAGCAAAAACTCAGCATGCTCAACCGTGCTGAGTGTATGGTCGAGAAACGATGATACGTAATTCGGATAATTGTCTCTGTTTATGTTCATCCTGCTTGAGGCATTTCTCTCTTAATACCTTAAATTTTAAATTACTGTATCCAAACTGCCAATATAATTCTTCAGATTCACGCGGCCCCTGTAAATGTAAACTTTCACCTGCGATTCACTAAGCCCGGTGATTTCGCCGATTTCTTCATAGCTGTAACCCTCATAATCGCGCAGGGTTATTACCAAACGCTGAATTTCGGGTAAGGTATCAAGGGCCATCGATAACACCTTTTGCAAATCGCTGTAGGCATGGGTAGTGGTTAGGCTTTCAGTTTTCACTTCGTCAAGTGTGGTTTGCCGCTTATTGCGCCTGATATCATCAATCATGGTATGATAGGCTGTGGTGAAAAGATATGATTTAGCCTTCTCTGCCTTGATATCGACCAATTTTTCCCACATCCTGAAAAACGAGTCCTGCACAATGTCGCGTGCACGCTCTTCGTCTTTCAGGTTTTTGAGTACGAACCTGTAGACACCATCGGAATAATTCCTGACGCAAAGATTATATTCGGCTGTTGTCATCTGCCATGATTGGTTCAGTCGGATGTAATTATGACAATTAACTGGCCCAAAAGTTACAGCAATTTACTACATTTGGTAAAAAAATTGCAGGTTACCATATTTGAGCCTGTTTTACCCGATTAATTTAATTTTCACTTTCTATGGGTTCATCCCGCAACAAAAGGCCAATCCTAACCTATAAGCTGCCCGAGCTGTTCAGCGAGTGGACCGAAGGCAATATACCAGCTGAAAATTCTGAAAAAGTTGATTATTCAGTGTACACTTATCTCAGGCCTAAGGGTCGTGAGCCGGTTTCATACTCATTTAACAACAGCACTTCTCAGCAGCGCGATACCGGGTTTAATCATAAATTATCGTGCCTGTGGTTGCACGCGGTAAAGCAATTGATGGATGAAGCTGAGTTTGAGGATGATGAAGTTATCCAAAGCGGTTCACCGGTTGAATATGTGTTTATCATAACCGAGAAGGGCTATAATTATAAATTTCTTGTTAGTAAATTTCCGGTAATGGCCTGTAGCCAGGGGCCTGGCGTATTCGTTTCATTAAGAAATGTAACCTTTTTTGCTGATACGCTCAATCAGACAGGGAGCCGCAAAGTGCTGTTCAGTCTGGTATCGGAAAAAATGTCAGATGTTTTTTTTGTGGTTGATACAAGCGGTAGCCTAACGTTTCTGAGTGCTTCAGTTAAAAATTTGTCGGGGTATTCACCCGAAGAAATAGAACAATTGCCTTTGCGAATTATTTTTGGTGAGGATGGAGAGAATAAAATTGTGAATGTTTGGCAGAATTTTACGCAAAAACTTAAAGCCGGAGAATCTATCAGCGAATTTCAGCCTGAAACACTTGAACTGGAATTTTTACGAAAAGATGGCATTTCGCGCTGGGCAGAAGTAACCCTTACCACCTTCGCTGCCGATGGCAGTCAGATAAGCGGCATGTATGGCCTTATACATGATATAACCAGCCGGGTAATCAGTCATGAAGCCATCAGGCAATCGCTGGCCTACGAAATGAAACTGAGTGATGTAAAGTCGAAGTACATTTCGTCAATTTCGCATGAATTCAGAACTCCCTTGTCGATCATCTATTCAAACCTTCAGCTTCTCGAAAGCCATCAGGCTGAGCTGGATGCCGAAACAGTAACCGAAGCCTATGAGCTAAGCAGAATGGCTGTAAAAACATTACTCAGGGTGCTTGATAAAGTTACGGTTATCGATTCAATCAAAAAAGGGCGTATTGAATTCAGACCAGCGCTTACCAATTTGCCTGAACTTTGCAACAAGCTGGTAAAAGAACTTAACGAACTTGAAATGTATCCCAACAGGGTTGAGATAAGTTTTGATGATTTTTCAGAAAAAGTTTCGATTGATGAAACGCTTTTTAGTCATATCTTTACAAATCTTTTGTTAAATGCATTAAAATTCTCGGATACTAAACTAAAAATACAAGTTGAGGTTAAGAAGCCTGCTCCCGATAGGGTTGCTATTGTGATTAAAGATCAGGGCATTGGTATTCCTGAAGATGAATTGAATTTTATTTTTGAGTCATTTTATCGGGCAAGCAACGCCAAAAATTCAAGAGGATCAGGTTTGGGACTTGCCGTTGTAAGAGATTGTTTATCGCTCCACAAAGGCGAAATTTATATAGAAAGTAAGGTTGGTGCCGGAACTACCGTTACTGCTACCTTTCCCTTAACTTTTCAGGAGGAATTAAGTAATTAACCGCATGGAGAAACGCAACGATACAGAGCAGGTAAAGATTCTGTTGATTGAAGATGACAGGGCTCTAGCCCTCACTATTTCCAATCTCCTGAGGGTGAAAGGCTACGATGTAACCCATGCTCCTGATGGGGCTGCCGGTATTCAAAAGGCATTTTCATTATTACCTGAGTTGATTTTATGCGATATCTCAATGAACGAGATAAGTGGATACGACGTATTTAATGTGCTAAAAGAAAGCTCTGCCACCGCAATGATTCCTTTCGTATTTCTTACAGCAAAATCCGATCTGAAGGATATCAGATTTGGGATGCAGCTGGGCGCCGATGATTACATAGTAAAGCCATTTGAATACGACGAACTATTGACTTCGATCAATACCAGATTGTCGAAAGCCGAAGCTCACCGCAGAGCAAATGAAGAGAAATTTATTGCATTATCAATGATTTCGCCTTACGGAATCTACATCTATCAGGACGATCGGTTTATTGAGGCCAATCCAAGTATGGCTTCAACTCTTGGATATCAGCGCAACGAAATGCTATCCATGGGTTTCGATGATTTAATCGTTGAAGAGGATAAGCCTGTTGCTCTTGAGAAAATAAAGAGATGTCAGCGTGGATTCGAGAAGGAGAACATATTAGTTTCGGAGCAATGCACCGCGACGGACACATAGTTAATCTTGAGCTATTCGGCATTGAAGGGCTTAAGGTTAAAGGCCGTTCAAGTCTTATAGGCATGCTTACCTTATCGCGGCCTGTAATTACCGAAGCGGCCGACCTTGATAAACTCAATATCAACGATCTGGAGGATTTTGAACAAGCCCTGGATTTGATAGCGGGTAAACGAAGCTATGTTTCCATTGAGCTTATCAACAAGCTTATTTCGGTGTTTCACAATAACAATGAAGAAGGGCGTGAACGGCAGTCCGACGGTGTGGTTTCGTTTTCTGAACGCGAACTCGAAGTACTGGGTTATGTATGTAAGGGTTTGTCGACCAAGGAGATTGCCGATAAAATGTTCATCAGCAGCCGTACTGTTGAAAAACACCGGGCCAATCTTATGACCAAGACCGACGCGAAGAATATTATCGAAGTGATAATTTATGCAGTTAAAAATAAGCTTATCAATATATAAGCTTAATCGAGCTTGAGTACTGCCAGAAAAGCTGATTGAGGTACTTCAACATTGCCTACCTGACGCATCCGTTTTTTTCCTTTTTTCTGTTTCTCAAGAAGTTTGCGTTTACGTGTTATATCGCCGCCATAGCATTTGGCTGTAACATCCTTCCGCACTGCTTTTACTGTTTCGCGGGCAATTACCTTAGCACCTATAGCCGCCTGAATGGCAATGTCAAATTGCTGCCGGGGTATCAGCTCTTTAAGTTTGGTGCACATGCGACGTCCAAATTCATAGGCGTTATCCTGATGGATGAGTGTACTCAGTGCATCCACAGGTTCACTGTTCAGCAAAATATCCAAACGTACAAGTTTTGCTGGTTTATAACCGGTAATATGATAATCGAATGAAGCATATCCTTTTGAAATACTTTTGAGCTTGTCGTAGAAATCAAATACAATTTCGCCCAATGGCAATTCAACGGTAAGTTCTATACGGTCACTGGTAAGATAAATCTGGTTTTTTAATACACCGCGTTTTCCTATGCAAAGCGTCATTACCGCACCCACATATTCCGATTTTGAGATAATCTGGGCAGTGATATAAGGTTCTTCAATGAAATCGAGATAGTTTGGAGCAGGCAGTCCCGATGGATTGTGCACTTCGAGCATTTCGCCCTTTGTAGTGTAAGCTTTATATGAAACGTTGGGTACGGTGGTAATCACATCCATATCAAACTCACGGTCTAGGCGCTCCTGGATAATTTCCATGTGAAGCAGTCCCAGAAAACCGCAGCGGAACCCGAATCCAAGGGCTGCCGATGATTCAGGTTCAAAAACAAGCGAAGCATCGTTAAGCTGAAGTTTCTCCATCGATGCGCGTAACTCCTCGTAATCGTCGGCATCAACCGGATAAATACCGGCATACACCATGGGTTTTACATTTGTAAAACCTTCAATAGCCTTGTCGCAGGGTCTCTTTACGTGGGTGATGGTATCGCCTACCTTAACCTCACGCGAGGTCTTTATACCTGAAATTATATACCCAACATCGCCAGCACTCAGCGTTGCCCGTGGCTGCTGATTAAGTTTCAATACACCAATTTCGTCGGCATTATACTCTTTACCGGTAGCAAAGAATTTGACAAAATCGCCTTTTTCTATCTGACCGTTGAATATGCGGAAATAGGCAATAATTCCCCTGAATGAATTGAAAACAGAGTCAAAAATCAGTGCCTGAAGCGGAGCTTCAGGATCACCTTTAGGCGCAGGAATACGCTTAATAATGGCTTCGAGGATTTCGCTGATACCCATGCCAGTTTTACCGCTGGCAGGAATGATATCGTCAGGTGCGCATCCGATCAGATCGATAATTTGTTCTTCAACTTCTTCGGGCATGGCATTTTCCATATCCATTTTGTTCATAATCGGAATTATCTCCAGATCATGTTCAAGTGCCAGATAAAGGTTCGAGATGGTTTGTGCCTGAATCCCCTGTGTAGCATCAATAATAAGTAAAGCGCCCTCGCAGGCGGCAATTGAGCGCGAAACCTCATACGAAAAGTCAACATGCCCTGGTGTATCAATGAGGTTGAGCTTGTAACTTTCGCCTTCGAAGGTATATTCCATCTGAATGGCGTGGCTCTTGATAGTGATACCGCGTTCGCGTTCAAGATCCATATCATCGAGCACCTGATCCTGCTGCTGCCGTTCCGAGAGGGTGCCTGTAAATTCAAGCAAGCGGTCAGCCAGGGTGCTTTTCCCGTGGTCAATGTGGGCTATTATACAAAAGTTACGCGTATTTTTCATCGGTGCAAATGTACGGCGATTTTAATTATGTTTATATAGCTATTTTGAGCTTGTAACAAGAGTAATTTTCTGCAATCGATTGCAGAAAATATATTTAAGTCGGATCGATTTAATTATTTTAAATTATCATATTTAATACGCTGTTTAGCAATAAGATAAAAATAAAAAATAGCTGCTGTTTTATTTTCAGAATCGCGGTTTATTGCTTACCTTTGCACCACTTTTTCTACGCGAAAATCATTAACCAAAAATTGAAAAATATGTCAAAAATTAAGTTAGCCATTAACGGATTTGGCAGAATCGGACGTAATGTGTTTAAACTGGCGCTTGAGCGCGAAAACATCGAAGTTGTGGGAATCAACGACCTCACCAACACCAAAACCCTGGCTCACCTGCTCAAATATGATTCAACCCAGGGCAAATACCCGGGCACCGTTTCGTTTGATGAAACTTCACTCATTGTTGACGGAGTTAGATATCCGGTAACCGCCGAACGTAGTCCGGCAGGCATTCAGTGGGCTGTAACTCCCGATGTGGTTGTTGAATCAACCGGAGTTTTCCGTGCAAAAGAAAGCGCAAAAGGAGGTTATGGCGATCACCTGAAGAATGGTGCTAAAAAGGTTATTCTTACTGTTCCTTCAAAAGATGCAATAGATCGCACTATCGTTCTTGGCGTTAATGACCATGATCTGAAAGAAACCGACCAGTGCATTTCGAACGCTAGCTGCACCACCAATTGTCTTGCTCCGGTTGCCAAGGTGCTTAACGATAAATTCGGAATCGAGAATGGTCTTATGACAACCATTCACTCATACACCAACGATCAGATAATTCTTGATGCTCCTCACAGCGATTTACGTCGTGCACGTTCAGCTGCTGTTTCGCAGATTCCTACTACCACTGGTGCTGCAAAAGCAGTTGGTATTGTTATTCCCGAACTCAAAGGTAAACTCGATGGCATGGCTGTTCGCGTTCCAACCCCAACCGGTTCTCTAGTCGATTTGGTTGTTAACCTTAAGGTAGAAGTAACCAAAGAGCAAATTAATGCTGCTATTAAAGAAGCTGCCGAAGGCCCGATGAAGGGGATTCTTGAATATACCGAAGATGAAATCGTTTCGGTTGACGTAATCCACAATCCTGCATCTTCCATCTTTGATGCACAAAGCACAATGGTAAACGGTAAAACTGTTAAGGTTCTTTCATGGTACGATAATGAATGGGGTTATTCAGCCCGCGTTGTTGATCTGGCCGAAAAGCTTTTCTAATTATATTGTTGTTACCTGGAAATAAAAAGGCTGCCAAAGTTGGCAGCCTTTTTATTTTGCTTACCTGAGCAGGTGAATACTATCAGTGATATTTCGTTTCTGTACTCTCACCTCATCCGGGGTTTCAGGAGAACCTACTACTTCATACACATCGCAATTGTAAAAATAAACCCCATCCGGACATTCGCGTTTGCTCGTCATGTCGCGTCCATCCCAGTTTATTTCAGGATCAGTGGTTTCAAAAACTACGATACCCCAACGGTTAAAAATCTGCATATCAACTCTTTCAACAGAAGTATATCCCGGGTAAGGCTTAAACAAATCGTTGTAAGTATCGTTATTTGGCGTAAATACATTGGGAAGTCTGTACCGCGGGCAGTTATCTATACTTACACACACCGGGTTGTAACTGGTAGTATCGATATTGCCATGAATATCAACGCCTGCAACAAAAAAACAACCGGCGATAGATTGCGGTGACTCATAGTCATAGGCTGTAATATCTGCCCCTACAGTTGCAATAATGGCATGAGGCGTGCCTTTACGGTAAATTTCGTATCGATCCAGATCCGGAGCGCAGGTATTTTTCAGATCAGTCCATCTAAAATGAATCACCTGAGCATCGCAGTCCAATTCAACCAACAGGGTAGGAGGGCATGGTGCAACATTGTCGAGAGGTGTAGAACAGGTTTCCTGCGAAAAATTGAATATCGGGTCAATATATCCCGGTGTTCCATAGGTGCCTCTGGTCCTTACTTTATAGCAGTATTGCTCATCATTTACCAGACCGGTATCAATAAAAACTGTTTGTTGCACCTGAGCAATGCTATCGAATAAACCTGTAAGTTTATTTTGTCGGTAAATCGTAAATTGCTCATTTACCCACGGTACATTGTATTGCAGTGAAAGCGTAATTTGCTTATCTGAAGGAGTGAGTTTAAGAAAAGGCGATGAAGCTGAACCTGAAAACCCTATTGTAAAGGTGTTACCTGGTGTATCATTGATAAATTCAATGCTGTAAGTATAAGCTTTATCCAGGGTGTTGAGTCCGTTATCAGTGTATGTTGTATCATTCAGGTCGGTGAATTCAGCAACCTGTACAGGTGCTGCACTGGTAAATCCTTCGGAGCGCAAGAGCCTGTAGATAAAGGGTCCCGGAGTTTGATTAAAATCCAGCTCTGTAGGTTTAGACCAAACGATGCCTATGCTACCCGATCCGGTTGAGGTGGTGTTAATGGTTACATTGGTGATCACCGGTAAGTCTTTTTTAAGGCTCGCGCATATTTCATCGGAGGTAATGCTTTCGGCACCATCATCAAACCAGGCAGTTATACGGTAGCAATAGCGTATTCCTCTTACAAGTCCTGCGCCGTTGTTATCGTCAGTGTAGCTGGTGTTTTCGGCACCATTGGTTTCAGCAATCAATCTGTAACCTGTTTCGGGCGGCACACCAGTAATGCAGGCTCCGGGATCAAATTCACCGCTGCCGGCACGCCGGTAAATACGATATCCAGCGGCTTCGCTGCAAACATGCTGATCCCAACTGATAATCATGCTGTTACCTAAGGGTAGAGCCTGCGGATTGACTACCGGGGGTGCTATAACACTGATATTGGTTGTTTTTAAATCGAACAGCCTGACCGGGCTGCCATCGTCGATGGCCTTAAAATAAATCTGATAGGGTTGTTTACGAACATGTGCGCAAACGGTGGGCCATACAAGTGTTTGGCTCACATGTCCAACTGAGTCGTCTGGCTGTTCAAAAATAGCCGGACTCACCGGAAGGAGCAATGGACCTCCGCTTGCAGTAAGTGTAATACGGTCATTATCTGCATCGCTGGCACTTATATACAGCCTTAGGGTATCACCTGCAATCACGCAGGTATCAGAAGTTACATCAAGTACTGGTGGATTGTTGTTACAGGCAGTAATGTTAACCTGCATATCGCGTGTTACATATCCGATTCGGACACCGTGTCTGTATTCTTCAATAATAAAAGCAAAATTATATTCGCCCTGAATGGTGGGTTTATCCCATACGATATCGCCGGTTACCGGATTAATGGTAAAAGTACCGGGATTTTGAGTGTCGACTTCGCTTGGCAGTTTATAGCCCAGGATGTCGAGACCTCCGGCCCCTTTGCAGCTTACAAGCTTGTAAGAAAGGCTGTCGCCATTCGGATCATATGCACCTGCATTGTGAAGATAGGGTAATCCTACGCATCCGTTATCAATAGGTGGCAGCAGAAGTACCGGCGAACTGTTGCTTCCCAGAAACGGATTGATCACAAGAAGGGTTTCGATATATAATGGAACATCCACTGAGTTGGGTATATTCTGTATACCCAGATTGCGATTCGGATCCTCAAGCCAAATGCGATAGGTTGAGGCTGAAGCATAAGTGTGGACCCCTTTGTATATGTTAAGCCGGATTTCAGGATTCACATTTTGCCCGGTATGCTCACAATATATGTTGGCAGGTGTTTGCCCTGCCGGGCCGTTGGTTCTGGGTAAAACACTACTCTCTCCATCTCCCCAGTTAATGGTAAGCTCACATCGGTCGGCTGCACTGGGAGCGAAGGTATATGTAGTAATGGTTACCTCATAGGTAAGGCCTGAAATATTGCGGTAGGTGATTTCGCCCGCACGCTGGTGTGTTGCCCATGCCTCCCTGGCGATAAATAAAGCCGGTAGGAGCACAAACAGAAAGTTGATTTTTAAACGATTGAGCAAGACCCGTTTCATGTGGTTGGTGATAGGCTAATAAAGTACTGGCAGCACATCCAAAATTAATCAAATAAATTGAAAAGCCCTTCAATTGCTACAAAAACAATACCAGCCGGATGTAATTATTAAAATCAACCATGACTTCTGAGCTGGTATAGAGAAGTAAACAATCAGGCACTCATTGCGTTCATATTATTGCTATTTTTGTTTAGTCTGTTATACTGCCTGCATGTACATTATAAATCCCGAACAGGAACGAAAGGAGATTCTTAAACGTTACCGTGAGCTTCTGAATGCCTGGAATACAGGTAACCGTGAGCGCAATCAGCGCATGGTGCGTAAGGCTTTTAATCTGGCCGTTACAGCCCATAAGGATATGCGGCGCAAAAGTGGCGAACCTTATATTTACCATCCGATTGAAGTTGCCAGAATTGTAGCTGGTGAAATAGGGCTGGGCGAAACATCTATCGTTTGTGCATTACTTCACGATGTGGTTGAGGATACCAATTATACCATCGAAGACATCAAACAGATGTTTGGCGAAAAAGTAGCCAGAATTATTGATGGACTCACCAAAATCAAAGAGCAGCTCGACCATACTACCGTTTCGGCTCAGGCTGAAAATTTCAGAAAAATGATTCTTACCCTATCCGATGATGTGAGGGTAATACTTATAAAACTGGCTGACAGACTGCACAATATGCGCACCCTCGATGCCATGGCTCCCGAAAAGAAACTTAAAATTGCCTCTGAAACCATTTATTTTTTTGCTCCCTTCGCGCATAGGCTTGGTTTATATGCCATTAAAAGTGAACTTGAAGACCTTGCATTAAAATATACCGAGCCTGAAGTGTACGCAACCATTCTTAAAAAACTTGAGGAAACGCAGGTAAGCCGTACAAAATTCATTAATAAGTTCATTTATCCAATCCGTAAAGCTCTGCTCGAAACCGGCATGGTTTTCGAAATTACCGGACGCGAAAAATCGGTATATTCGATTTGGAGTAAAATGCAATCGAAGCAAATTCCGTTTGAAGAAGTTTATGATCTATTTGCGATTCGCATTATCATTGATAGCGATTATAAAAACGAAAAATACCAGTGCTGGCAGGCATATTCAATTGTAACCGACTTCTACAGTCCCAAACAAAACCGTTTGCGCGACTGGATTAGCAAACCCAAGGCAAATGGTTACGAATCACTGCATACTACCGTGATGAGCCAATCGGGCCAATGGGTTGAAGTGCAGATTCGCACCCGCCGCATGAACGAAATCGCCGAAAAAGGTTACGCAGCTCACTGGAAATACAAAGAAAAAACCAATGCTGAGAGTGGATTGGACCGCTGGTTGTCTAAAATCAAAGAGTTGCTGCAATCACCTGATTCTAATGCTCTCACTTTTCTGGATGAGTTTAAACTTAATTTGTTTGCCGACGAAATCCTGGTTTTTACTCCAAAAGGTGAAGAGAAAACCCTGCCTTACAACTCAACTGCCCTCGACTTTGCCTACAATATTCATTCAGAGATTGGCAATCAATGCATTGGCGCTAAGGTTAATCACCGTCTGGTCCCTTTAAATCACCCGCTTAAAAGTGGCGACCAGATTGAAATTATTACTTCACGTAAGCAAACTCCGCGGGTAGAGTGGCTTGATTTTGTGGTTACCGCTCGTGCGAGGTCGTTTATTAAGGATGCTCTTAAAGAACAACGCAGAAAATATGCCGACGAAGGCAAATTAAAACTTGAGAAATATTTCAACGAGCTGAAAATAGAATTTACTAAAACTAACGTTCAACGATTCCAGGAGTGTCAGAAAATCAGCTCAATTCTTGATTTGTACTTTAAGATTGCTCATGGTGAGCTGGGCCTTAAAGAAGTAAAAGAGTGTATACAGCAACACGAGAAATCGGGATGGCTCAATATAATAACCCGGCCATTTGCACGCTCAAAGCCCGTGATTCCGGCATCGCTTTCCGATAAAATGCTCGAAAAGCTTAAGACCAAAGGGATTGATGGAAATTCCTCACAAATCGAATACCAGATTTCTGATTGTTGTAATCCGATCCCGGGCGACGATGTTGTGGGTTTTAAATCGCAGGATGGCGGAATATGGATTCACCGTACCAATTGCCCCGAAGCCATACAGCTTATGTCGCGCTATGGCAACCGTATTGTTAAAACCAACTGGTCGAGTCGCGAAGCAGGCACTTTCCTCAGCGGCATTCAAATGTCAGGTTTCGACAGGCAGGGTATTATCAATGAAATTGTTAAAGTAATTTCAGAGCAGCTCAATCTAAATATCAGGCTGTTTAACATTGATTCAACCGGCGAAGTATATAAAGCCACCATTATCCTTTTGGTGCATGATACCGGCGATTTGCAAAATCTGATGAACGAACTGAAAAAAATCAATGGAGTCAGCAGCATTAACCGTATTAGCCGACTGTCCGAAACAACCCACTAATCTGCATATCCTTACGGAATATAAAATTTTATTATTTTTATTTATACTCATTATGAATAACACTTTTTTTATTACTTTTATACCCGATAATGCATGCCTTGTTACAAAACGGACATTTTGCATTCGTTATTTGTAATTATCACGTTATCAAGGTTCTGATAAAAAAATAATGAACATGAGGGATAATGACAGATTAAACTTTGACACAGTAAAAGGAATTTTTACTGAGTATCTTGAGAGTAATGGTCACCGCAAAACGCCTGAACGCTATACTATTCTGAAGGAAATTTATGCTACCGATGGTCATTTTGACATCGAAACGCTGTACATTCAGATGAAAAACAATAAATACAGGGTGAGCAGGGCCACACTTTATAACACAATTGAGTTGCTTCAGAATTGTAATCTTGTTATCAAGCATCAATTTGGAAACAACTGTGCCCAGTTTGAGCGTTCGTTCAAATTTAAACAGCACGATCACTTCATCAACATTGAATCAGGCAAAGTGCTTGAATTTTGCGACCCGCGATTGCAGGAAATTCAATCCTCAGTTGAAAAATTACTCGGTGTAACCATTACAAATCACTCTCTTACTTTTTATGGTTATACTACGAAAACAGATACGCCTGTAAAGGAATAACAGGCTTTTTGTTAAACCAAAAGGCTTGCTAACGACCTTTATGTACTTTTTGACTTCACTTTCGCAAGATTTTCTTAACATTGCATTGCTGTTGAACCCGAGGCAACATAGCCAGGTGGTTTAACAGCAATTTTTTCGAAATTAAACCAAATCAGTACTTTAACATTAAATTGTATTGTTGATGAAAGTGGATGTATTGCTAGGATTGCAATGGGGCGATGAGGGTAAAGGTAAAATTACCGATGTTTTAACACCGGGTTACGACATAATAGCAAGATTTCAGGGTGGCCCGAATGCCGGGCATACACTTGAATTCAATGGTCTCAAACATGTACTGCACACCATACCTTCAGGCATTTTTCACCCGGAAAAGAAGAATATCATTGGAAACGGTGTAATCATTGATCCCTGCATACTGGCACGTGAAATAGGCAGTCTGCGAAAGCTTGATGTTGAACCTGCAAGAAATCTTTTTATCTCAAAAAGGGCCCACCTGATTCTGCCTACTCACCGTTTGCTCGATCAGTTAATGGAAGCTGCCAAAGGAAATTCCAAAATAGGGTCAACCCTTAAAGGAATTGGTCCGGCATATACCGATAAGGTGGCAAGGCAAGGCTTACGTATAGGTGATATGGACGCTACTGATTTTCGAGAGCGTTATAATAGGGTTAAAGAGGAGCATTTTCGCCTGATTCATTCTTACCTGAATGGTGCGGCAATACCCCAAATTGAAAGCCGTTCATTTGAAGATTATGAAAATAGCTGGTTCAAAGGACTTGATTATATCAGTGATATTACGCGTATCGACAGCGAAATATTTCTCAATAATAGCCTGAAACATGGGCTTAAGGTTTTGGCCGAGGGAGCTCAGGGATCGATGCTTGATATCGATTTTGGCACTTATCCGTTTGTGACTTCTTCCAACACGATTATAGCAGGTGTATGCTCAGGCCTTGGAGTACCCCCCAAAAGTATTGGCAGGGTTTATGGCGTATTTAAAGCCTATTGCACCAGGGTTGGGAGCGGGCCTTTCCCTACAGAACTTTTCGACGAAACCGGTGAAAAACTCAGACGTATTGGCAACGAATTCGGTGCAACAACAGGTCGTCCGCGCCGCTGCGGCTGGATTGATCTGCCGGCTCTTCATTATGCCGTAATGCTCAGTGGTGTTACCGATCTGGTAATGATGAAGTCTGATGTGCTTGACGATTTCGAAAAGGTAGGTGTTTGCACCCATTACCGTATTGGGGACAAAAATGTTGAATTGCCTGAATATGAAACGCTCAGTCAGCAAATTGAACCTGTGCTGGCTCTGCTGAATGGATGGAAAACCAGCCTTACAGGCGCAAAAGACTGGTTTGATTTACCCGGTCAGTTCAGAGAATATATCAGTTATATCGAGAAATCACTTGAATTGCCTGTTTCAGTTATCTCACTGGGTCCCGGACGCGATCAGACAATTGTTAGAAGTATCTGAAAAAACAAAAGCATTTGAAAGAAATCAGGGAACTGTTCAGAAAAGATCTGATGCTTGAACTCAGACAGAAATATGCCATCAATGGGATATTGCTGTATGTGCTTTCAACTATTTTTGTTGCGCAGCTCTGTTTCGGAAGGGTAATTGACGAAAACACCTGGATTGCTCTATTCTGGATAATACTTCTTTTTGCTGCTTTCAACGCTGTTTCCAAGAGTTTTGTGCAAGAAAGCGCTTCAAGGCGTTTGTACTATTTTATGCTGGCCCCGGCAGTTGCAGTGGTAGTGTCGAAAATGCTATACAATGCTACACTTATGGTGGTTCTGGGTTTGCTGAGCCTTCTGATTTTTATAGTTTTTATGGGCTTCCCAGTTTTTAATCTGGCATTGTTTCTGCCGGCATTTATTCTGGGGTGTTTCGGATTGGCATCGGCTCTTACCATGGTCTCGGCAATTGCTTCGCGCAGTGGAAATAATGCTGCTCTTATGGCTATCCTTGGATTTCCGGTGGTTATACCATTGCTGCTTTTGCTTATTAATGCCAGCAGTTTCTCCCTAAAAAAAACTTTATTGACGGTGGATATCCTGAAAAATCTGTCATCAATTTTGTTAATCGATGTGGTTATTGTCACCCTGGCTGTAATTTTATTCCCCTATTTGTGGAGGGATTAACCTAACAACTCAACACTATGATTAAAGGATATATCTGGAAACTTTCGGCACTGGTGCTAATTTTGTATTCAGTGATTGCCGGGCAACTGGTTCATGTGCCCGATTTGCCCATCATACACGAGACCATCCGTAACCTGTTTTACCACGTTTGCATGTGGTTTGCCATGTTTGTCATGTTCGGAACTTCCCTGGTATACAGTATCAGGTATCTGATGTCGAACAAGCCAACCGACGATGTTAAAGCTTCGGAATCGGTATATAATGGCATATTTTTTGGCATACTTGGTTTAATAACCGGTATGATCTGGGCAAAATTTACCTGGGGCGATTTTTGGACCAACGACCCGCAGTTGAACGGAGCTGCTGTTAGTATGATGGCTTATCTGGCTTATGCTGTGCTGCGTAGCTCAATCGACGAAAAGGCAATGCGCGCACGTATATCAGCCGTTTACAACATTTTTGCTTTTATGCTGTTAATCATTTTTCTTGGAGTTTTACCCCGTATTGCTGATAGCTCGCTGCATCCGGGTACGGGAGGTAATTCATCCACCATGGAAGGACTGGATTTTACCATGCGTCTGGTATTTTACCCGGCAGCAATAGGTTGGATAATGGTTGCTTACTGGCTGCTCGAAATAAGGGTTAGAAAACAGAAATTAATCAGGAACTTAAACTAACATTACCATGATAGGTGAGGATAAATACCTTGTTGTAGCTATTGTGATGGCTATCATTTTTTCAGGACTCGGAGTGTATCTGTACCTGATTGACCGTAAACTCTCGAAAATCGAAGAGCAAAAGCGCAATCAGAAATAATTGCGCCGTTTCTAAATTATTCAGGTATTCAATTACCTGAAAGAGATTTGCTTATTTTTGTACCACTAACTCAACACACTACTACTATGAAACGGATTCATATTCTTCTGCTTATTGTTGTAATTGCCGCCATTGGCGTGGTTATGAGCCTTTCGGTTAACTCGTCAACATATTCAGGGTTTTCAGAAGCAATGGCTAATCCTGGCAAGGAATTTCATGTAATGGGAAAACTTAGTGCCGGCCGCCCTGTTGATTTTAATGCCATTTCTGATGCCAACAGCTTTACATTTTTTATGGTTGATAACAATGGCAAGGAAATGAAAGTGCGCTATACCGACAGTAAACCGCAGGATTTTGAGAAGCTCGAACAAATCGTTGTTATTGGTAAAGTTCAAGGCGACGAATTTGAAGCCCATAAAATGAACCTTAAATGCCCGTCGAAATACAATAACGATAAAACACCTGCAGCATTCAAGGTGCAGAACTACGAAACCGGTGCCCTTAAGGAATAAACCGGAGTATACCTAATTAAAAAGGGCGGTTTGTAAATCAAACCGCCCTTTTTATTGTGAACGCATTACATTAATTATCATGCAGTAATTTGTCAGCCAGTGACAAAAGTAGTTTCTCATTGTCGGCTACGTATTTTAGTCCTGCTTCGTGCAGGGCTTTAAGGTTTTTTTCAGATGCATCATCCATGTCGCTTTTGGCATCATAAAGCGCTGGTTCAAGACGAACGTAGTTCTCTGGAGTGCCGGTAGTTTCCCATATTTTCCTCAGTTGATAGTTAACCGTTTCTGAGTTACCCGACATCATAATATCAATAATAGGCTGAATCCATCCAATCATGCCCCAATCCTTGGCGTCATCATATAAGTAGGGTTTGGGTGTTGAACCGGTGCCAATCGATACTATAATCATATCCTTGGCATACGGTTTATCAGTTAGTTCGGGATTAGAAGTGGCGGTAGAAAAGTCGATACTTCTGGCTTCGGCATAAGCACACATGGCCGGATTATTGGCAAAAACCCCACCATCAATCAGCGGGTAGGGAGTACCGAATTCAGAATGCACCTTTGCAACCTCGAAATAGGTTGGAGCTGCAGAAGTTGCACGGGCCACTTCTCTTACTTTATAATTGTGCATTGCACTTTGCTTAGCATCAATCTGACTGAAAAAATGAGCTCTGCGATTTCTGATGTCATAGGAGGTGATCAGAACAGGTTTCAGCAGCTCACTCAGCATGGTTTCACCAAAGTAATCAAATAGCGCTTTTTCGAGTTCCGCAGCACTGAATTTCTCGTCGGTAAGACCTCCTTTGCTGAGAAGTTTCTGCTTCATCGATAATCTGAAAATATCGTCGCCCCGGTCAAGGTATATATTTACTGCTTCACGGGCTGTAAATTTGGGCCTTTTGGTCACCGCTCCGTTCGAATCACGACCAGGAACCAGATAAGTGCAGGTAAGTATTCCTCCGGTGCTGGTTCCTGCTATCAGGTCGAAGTAATCTGAAATTCTAACATCTTTACCTGCCCGGGCCATTAGTTGCTCTTCAAGAAAAGTAAGAATAACTCCTGGCAGTATACCGCGGATCCCGCCGCCATCTATCGATAGTATGCGTACTTTTTTCTTTTCCATGATTTTTAGGTTTGGTTATTCCAAAAATAATATTAATTAAGACTTAATAAAAATAAGTATGAATTATTTTTCATCAGGTACTGCAGTTATCCTTTAAAATTTTATTTAGAATTCAATGATATCAGTACTTTCAGCCATTAGCAATGAATTGATATAACGATTAGTATAAAATTCTTAAGCACCTTATTCGAGGCATACTTAAAATAGTATCTTTGCCACACCAACAATGACATTTATTAACCTTACATATACATTATTATGAGCGAATTAATGACTTCTGAAGCATTGATGCATCTGGAAGAGAAGTACGGAGCACACAATTATCATCCGCTGCCTGTTGTTCTTGAACGCGGCGAAGGGGCAGTTGTATGGGATGTGGAAGGAAAGAAATACTTTGACTTCCTTTCAGCTTATTCAGCCGTAAACCAGGGCCATTGCCACCCGCGCATTATAAAGGCACTTGTGGATCAGGCCTCAAAAATGACGCTAACTTCCAGGGCTTTTTTCAATGACTCTCTCGGAGTTTATGAAAAGTTTATAACCGGATACTTTGGCTACGACAAAGTGCTTCCTATGAACACGGGTGCCGAAGCCGATGAAACCGCACTTAAACTCTGCCGTAAATGGGCCTATCTTAAAAAGGGTGTTCCTGAGAATATGGCTAAAATCATCGTTTGCGATGGTAACTTTCACGGCCGCACCATTACAGTTGTTTCTATGTCTACTGATCCTGATTCTTTTGGTGGATTTGGACCATTTACTCCAGGATTTGTTAAAATTCCTTACAATGATTTGCCAGCATTAGAAGAAGCGTTAAAAGATCCTAATGTTGCCGGTTTTCTCGTTGAACCGATTCAGGGTGAAGCAGGTGTATTTGTACCTGACGAAGGTTATCTGGCCAAAGCTTCGGCTATGTGTAAAGCCAGCAATGTGTTGTTTATAGCCGATGAGGTGCAGACAGGGATTGCCCGTACCGGAAGAATGCTGGCTTGTGACCACGAAAATGTTCGCCCTGATATCCTTATTCTTGGAAAAGCACTTTCGGGGGGCGTTTATCCTGTTTCTGCTGTAATGGCTGATGATGACATTATGCTTTGCATTAAGCCGGGTGAGCACGGATCAACCTTTGGTGGTAACCCTCTTGCCGCCCGAGTTGCCATTGAAGCATTACAGGTAGTTAAAGACGAAAATCTCGCGGAACGCGCTGATAAATTAGGCAGAATCTTTCGTGAAGCACTGAGTTCGGTTAAATCAGATATGATTGCTTTGGTAAGGGGTAAAGGACTGTTAAATGCAGTGATTATCCGTCCTAAAAATGGCAAGGAAGCCTGGGATGTGTGTGTAAAAATGAAGGAGAATGGAGTTTTGGCCAAACCAACCCATGGTGATATTATTCGTTTTGCTCCGCCGCTGGTAATAAGTGAAGAGCAACTACGTGAAGCTGTTGAGATTATCCGTACAACCATTCTTTCATTCGAATAATCTGCCATTTAGTAATATTGCTGATTTCAGCTCAGGATTTCACATTAAATGAACCCCTGACCTGATGTTTTTAAACATTCAGGTCGGGGGTCTGCATTAAGTTTTAAACTGGTAATACTCATACTTTCTTCTTTTTCCATCTGCCCCGGCTGAAAAAAAACATTCCCTGCACTGTTAGTACAGTTTCGGCAATGAGAATTGAAAGGTAAACTCCTTTTGGTCCCATATCCAAAAAAATAGCAAGTAACCAGGCCAGTGGTATTTCAACCAGCCAGAAACTTATGAAATTCATAAGGGTAGGTGAATAGGTGTCGCCGGCGCCATTGATTGCCTGCGACATGACCATTCCCATGGCATACACTGCAAATCCTGCGCTAATCATTTGCAGGCATAGTATTCCGGCATCTTTAACTTCCGGGTCGCTGATAAAGATGCCAATAAAAGGCGCCGGGAAACTCAGGTAGATAATTGATAGAATGCCAAGCATTGCCATATTGGCTAATCCGGTGGTCCAGCCTGCTTTACTGGCTCTGCCGGGCTGCCCTGCGCCTAAATTCTGCCCAACCAGTGTTGCCGCTGCATTGCTTAATCCCCAGGCGGGCAGCAATGAAAAGATAATAACCCTTATCCCGATGGTGTAACCTGCTACTGCGGCACTGCCAAATGCCGAAATAATCCGAACCATTACCACCCAGCTTGCCGTAGCGATAAGGTTTTGCAGAATGCCGCCCATCGAAAGTCTGACAATTTTGAGCATAATTTCCCAATGAAGTTTCAGCATCCTGAAATTCAGTTTTAGCAATGATTTACCATTGATTAAATAGTATATCTGATAGGCTACAGCCAATCCCCGGCCTGTTGTTGTGGCTATCGCAGCTCCTTCGATGCCCATCGGAGGGATTGGTCCCAATCCAAAAATGAATATTGGATCGAGAATAAGGTTTATAAAATTGGCAATTGCCAGAACACGCATTGAGATAGCTGCATTGCCGGCACTCCGGAATGCTGCATTCATGATAAATAGCATCATTATAACCAGGTTACCGGCAAACATTACCCGGGTATAGCCTGCATTGGCCGTAATGAGCAACTCATCTGCTCCCATGAATTTCAGTAATTCCGGGGCATACAAGGCTCCGGGTAAAGCTATCATGCATGAGATAACCATTCCGGCAACGATGGCTTGCGCAGCAGCATGCGAGGCTGCAGTTTTGTCCTTTTCACCAATTCGTCGCGAAACAAGGGCGGTAGTACCTACGCTGAATCCAACAGCAATGGCATAAATAATGGTCATCAGTGATTCTGTCAATCCAACGGCGGCCACAGCATTGTATCCGAGTCGTGATACAAAGAAAATATCTACTATGGCAAAAACCGACTCCATCACCATTTCAATGACCATAGGAATAGTGAGTAGCACAATGGCTTTACTCAGCCTCAGCGAAGTGTAATCCTGTTCTTCGCCTTTGAGGGCCTGCAGTATTAACTGATAGTTCGAGATGATTAGATGTTGTAGTTTTTTCAAGATAAGAGAGGTGTTTCTATTAAAACAAAGAGGCTGTCTTGGATTAGGCAGCCTCTTTGAAATGCATTAGGGAATTAATTAATTTTTATCCCAGTAAAGTTTAGTTGTAAGCTCATCGCCACCAACTGCTGCTGCAGCTGCTGCATAATTAGCTGCATTGAGAGTTTGTTCACGCACCGGATAGGTGAAACGTGTAGGAATATCGCTATAATTGGTAATGGTTGGAGCCAGGTTAAGGGTTGGGGCGTCAAGCCTTCTCCATGATGTATAACCATCGAGGCCGCGTGTGTAGAGTGCAAGCCATGCCTGAGTTCCGATTTTCTGTTTCCAGTTGCCGGCAGCAGTGCTGTAAGCTACATTCGACTGGGCAAGGTAGGCATCAACATCGTCCTGTGAACCACCCCAGGAAAGAATAGATGATTCAATGCCTGCATTATAATACGAAGCGGCTGATCCACCAACAGCATAGCCTCTTTCGGCAGCTTCAGCAAGGTAGAATGCCAGCTCGGTATAATCGAGCAGAATTGACGGATAATTGGGTGCCTGAATAGGATCAGCAATATGTGAACACTGCGAGAAGTTGTTGCTCTCACCATAGATACCGCCAATATAGTCGGTGGTTCCTTCAAAATAAGTGAAGTATAACGGGCGACGGGGGTCGGTAAGTGTATTCATCATATCAACAATAGTATTTGCAGGAACAAAGTCGTGACGACCGCTCTGAACCAGATCCTGGTACAGTGGGTTTGAATTTGACCCGCCTTCGTAATTCAAACGGCAGTCCTCTCCCATAGCAAAAGCATTGGCATAAGCTGATTCAACTACTGATTTAGCGTAGGTGTCATCAATATCAGCAGCCATAAGACCAAGTTTTACTTTGAGCGTAGCAGCAAATTTTTTCCACATTGTAACATCACCTCCGTAGTAAAGATCTCCTGATTCGAAACTGGCTGAGCCGCTCAGGCCATTGTAGTCAGCAGTAAGACGATCAATCAGATCTTTGTGCACGGTGAGTCCATCATCATATTTAGGAAAAATGTTATTGGTTACATCCAATGCTTCGGTGTAGGGAATGTTTCCAAAAATCGAGAGCATCTTGCTATAAACATACACTTCAACTATATCAACAATGAACAACCTGTTGGCTTTTGCAGTAGCAGCTTCCTCGCCCTGTACCGCTTCTGCTCCGAGAGCTTCTTTTGCTTTTTTCAGGTCCATGAGTACATCACGGTAATATACCCTGAATGTATTATCGGCAATGGTACGATTGATGATATCATAGTTGGATTCATCGGTATAAGTAGTCTCTGTCCAGTATTGGGCCCAGAGTTTGAAAACGTTTAGGTTAACGTTGGTGCTGGCTTCCTGGTCGCCCAGAGCGCGCTGCGCATTGGCAAACAGGTATTGACCCGGTACTTCGCTGGGCCTCTTCTTATCGACATTGAAGTCTTCGAAGTTTTTTGTGCACGATACCAGTATCGCGGACAAAACAATTATGCTGATAAATGCTTTTTTCATATGGTAAATGGTTTTAGAATTGGAGGTTAACACTGAATCCTACATTGCGGGTTGAAGGCATTACACCGCTCTGCCATCCCTGAACATTACCTGAACTCTGGCTGGCTTCGGGGTCAGCATGCGGAAGGTTTTTCTTGATGATCCAGAGGTTTGAACCAATCAGGTTAAGAGTAACACCTGCAATTCCGGTATTATTAAATAAGGATTTCGGAAGCGAGTAACCAATTACAATTTCCCTCAGTTTGATATAGGTGGCATCGTAAACGAATGCTTTATTAGGATTTCGGCTGTAACCAAATACCCTGTAGTCGTCACCATGTACACGTACATTGTTCGGGGTTCCGTCAGCAAATACACCGTCAACAATTAAACCACCACTGGTAGCGTCGTTTGTAAGAGGGTTCCTTACCGGGTTGCCAAGATCGTTGATAAAATCGGTTTCTTCATAAAGTCCGGTAGCAAGTCCGTAATACTGGTCAAGGGAGAAGATGCTTCCGCCCTGTTGCCAGTCGATAAGGAAGCTGGCAAACCAGTTTTTGAAATTGAACTTGTTGGTCCATCCAATCCTGAAGTCAGGCTGGATACTGCCTAAGATTTTATCTGATGTGCTGGATTTCAAATAGTAACCATTCGCACCTACAGTTTTTTGACCGTTGGTATAAACGAAGTCCTGACCCTGGATTGTTCCATAAGGTTCGCCTAAGCGTGCGTTGATTGTAACACCACCCTGTAGCGCAGCAATCTGAATGTTCTGCAGGTCTCCGTAAAGTTCAGTAACCTTGTTGCGGTTGCGATCGAAGTTGAGCATGGTTTCATACTGGAAGTTCTTGCTCTTAACAACCTTTCCGGTAAGCATAATTTCAATACCTTTATTTTCAATCGCTCCTGCGTTAACATAAGTAGATGAAACACCGGTGGCTGTTGAAACAGCAGTCGGAAGAATTTGATTGGTAGTGGTACTCTTATAGACCGACATGTCGAATCCAACACGGTTGTTGAATAATTTCAATTCAACACCACCTTCGAGACTCTTTGTTAACTCAGATTTGAGATCTTCTTTATTTTTTGTGCTCGGGAATGAGTAAAGGGCAGTTCCTGCGAATACACCATTAAAGGTATAGGTGTCAATTAACCGGCCCCAGGGAGCATAATTACCTACAGTTGCGTAACTACCTCTGATTTTACCAAACGACAGCCATTTGTTATCTGGCATGAGGCTTGAGAAAATAAAGCTCGGTGAAACTGAGTAATAGCCATAACCCCATGATGTTGAAGGCAGGGTTGAAGCAATATCATAACGATAAGTGAGGTCTAAATAGAGTAGTTCGTTGTAACCGAATGATGCCCCACCGAAGTATCCGTTAACACCAATTTTCTGATAGTTTTCTTCGGGAGCAAGCATTTGGTTTGAGCTGTTAGAAAGTGCGAAGAGGTTTGGAACAATAAGTCCTCCATCGGTTGATGAATATACGTTGTCGTTAGTATTCCTCATGAAGTTTGTTCCCAAGTGGGCTTTCAGGTTTAGTTTATCGGTCAGATACTTGTTGTAGGTAAGCATCAGGTCCATATTTGTTTCGATAAACGATTTTTCGTAACGCGAGTAACCTGAGGTAACATCAGGGCGGTTAACGCCAAACTCACCAGATGATGAACCAACCTGTTTACGGTCTTCCTGCAATTCATTGTAAGCGTCAGCTGAAATACGGCCCATAAGGTTAAGGTGGTCGGTAAGTTTCCAGTCGGCTTGAACATAACCAATAATACGGTCACGTTTGTCGGTTTCAAAATTCTCATTACGCTGGAAGTAGGGGTTGTCCCAGTAGGCAGGTGCCAGATCATATGGGCTAACCGGGTTCCAGGTAATATTGCGTCCGGTTTCATCATAAAGTTGTTTTTGCAAGGTATAATCTACATTGGTTTGCATCCACTGCCTGAACGATGACATCATATTATCACTGTAACCTGTTGAGTTGCGTCCTTTACCTTTGGTTGAGATATAGTTTCCTGATGCTGTAACGGTAAAATTGTCAAGCACTTTATATGAACCATTCAGCATGAAGCTGTTTTTGCTGATGCTGCTGTTTGGCAGAATACCTTTGTCTTCGTTGCTGCTGTAACCTAAGCGGAACGAGGTTTTATCGCCACCACCACTCACATCAACACTGTTTGAGATTGAGAGTGAGTTTTTAAATATACTGATAGGGCCATTGTCGCCAGCGGCAACCCATGGTGTAGCTTTGTGATAATTGGGTGAAGCAGGATCAAATGAGTCATACTGGTAAACCAGCAGACTTGGATCGAATTTTTGTCCCATTGAAGCATCTTCGTATGTAGGAACGGTCAGGTCGAGTTCGCCGTCTCCATTGATGTCGTAGAGCATTTCGAGTCCTCCGTAAGGGTCGTCACCATAATAATAGGCACCGTAACCAGCGCCATAATTCTGCTGATATTTCGGGAAGGTTGATTTATCAACAAAACCGGTGGTGATGCTTGAGTTAATGTTAACCCCTAACTTTTTGGCAGCAGATCCACTAGAGCCTTTTTTTGTAGTGATCATGATAACACCGTTGGCGCCACGGGCACCGTAGAGAGCGGTTGCACCTGCACCTTTAAGAATGTTAACTGATTCGATGTCATTCGGGTTAATATCAGCGCCAGCGTTACCAAAGTCATAACCGCTACGGCCTGAAAGCTGACCCGCATTGTTTGTATTGTCGTTGTTAACCGGAACGCCATCAATAACGATAAGTGCCTGGTTGTTACCGGTAATTGAAGATGAACCACGGATAAGGATATTGGTTGATCCCCCCATGTTGCCTGTGGTTTTTACCTGAACACCTGCGGCTTTACCAGAAAGGCTGGTCATAAAGTTGTTTTTCTGGGCTCTGGTGAGATCATCACCGGTAACCTGCTGTGTAGCATATCCCAGTGATTTTTTCTCTCTTGAAATACCAAGAGCAGTAACAACAACTCCTTCAATATCGAGCGCTTCCGGAACCAGAACTACATCGATGGTTGTGCGGTTGCCAATTTCTACTTCTTTTGTTGTCATTCCCACAAATGAAAACTGCAGCACTTTGGCACCGGCCGGGAGTTTGAGAGAGTAGCTACCCATTAAGTCGGTGGTAACTCCAATCATGGTACCCTTCACAACTACCGTTGCTCCGGGGATAGGTGAGCCATCCTCAGAACTAGAAACTTTTCCGGTGATGGTTTGAGCAATGATGACCTGCACACCAGCAAAGATCAGCAGTGCAAGCATTAATCCAATTTTTCTCATAGTGTGTGTTTTTGGTGTTTAAATTCAATTTATATAGTAAGAGTATTCAGGTTCATTTTTTTCGAAGTACTTTCTGCTTTGGGTCCTCCTTTCTGCTCAAGCGGCTCGTTGAGTTATTTGATTTATTTACGGTTGATTTTGATTTGGTCAGTTTATTAGCCCCGATTGAAAGTTTGACGTGCTGCAATGCTTGAAGTAACAGTTTCAGCACTTGTTTCTCTTCTGAGTCAGTTCAATTAAAGGCTATAATAATGCCTTTGATGATTTGATTCGAAACCCTTAAGTTTCAAAAATGAAAGTGAAAGTGGAATTTTGTTGAGTAAATCCAACTTCAGGCATCTGATGATGCTCATTACTGAAGTTGAAACGGTTGAAATTGGCAGGAACCGGGTTCCCCCATGCTGAATTTTCCGAATACATCCTTATGGAGGTATTCTCATTTACAGTCATTGGATTTTTTGTCATACACCTTAAGTTATTTTTTGAAAGATACCTGCATTCGTCCTGTCAGAGCCTTAAATAATGTTACCTGATTTCAGGATTTATCCGTATTCAAATGCAAGAATTTCAGCATGAATAAATGCCTTTTTCTTACATACATCCGGCTAAGTTAGGCAAATTTAACAAAAAAAAACAAATTTTGTTAAAAAATATTAATTGAATTGCCCTTATTTACTGCATTTCTTTATCGCTTACCGCATAATCCGCAGATTTAATGCGTAGGCAACGATGAAAGTAGCTGTGAGCAACACATTTGAAAAAGGCAGGGAAAAGCCGCTGATCATCAGAGAAGGAACGATGAGCATTATGAGTTGTGATGATGTATAAAGGTGAAATCCGGGCTTACGCAATAAAAACATAGCTATTACACCCCATAACGAAACGGCATATAAAATACCCATTATTACAAAAAAACTCTTTCCTGCTGAAGTGATCATTGTTAGCATGGCGTCAGCCTCCGGCAGACCGGTTTGTTTTACGGCTTCAGGTAACTGCTCAAAGGCTGCAGCAATAAAAAATGAGGATATTGCTGATAGGCCGCTGCCAGCCATCGACATTATGCATAAAATTGTCAATCCCGGGGGGCGCTTGATTTTTACCTGTTCAACTTGACCTTCATGCATATTTTCCATCTGATGATCTTTTACTTTTAGGCGAGTGGTCCTATTTCTGATTCAACTTCTTCGAGAATTTCGCACGATTTTACAAGGTCTTTCATGGTGTTGTGATCGGTATGCAATGGCCGATCAATGTCAAGAAACTCAACATGACGCCTTACAACTTCATGGGCTTTGGTAACGCCCCTGCCAAATTTATATTCACGAAAATCGAGAGCCTGTGCTGCTGCCATCAGCTCAATGCCCAGTATCCCGTAAGCGTTATCAAGAATCATATTGTTCTTGATGGCTGTATTCATACCCATTGATACAAAGTCTTCCTGGTCAGCCGCAGCCGGTATGGATTGAATGGAGGCTGGAGCACTAAGTATGCGTTGTTCAACAATCTGCATATCAGCGGTATACTGACTGAGCATGAGACCTGAGAACATTCCGGCACCTTTGGTGAGAAACGCAGGTAAACCAACACTCAATGCAGGATTATTCAGCCGGTTCATACGGCGTTCCGATAATACGCAAACCATGGTGATAACCGATCCGGCCATATCCATGGGTACCGAAACCGGTGTACCCTGAAAGTTAGCTCCTGAAAGCTGCGTATCCATATCAGGAAAGAAAATTGGATTGTCGCCAACGCCGTTGAGTTCAATTTCAACCTGAGTGCGGGCCCATGCAATGGCATCATGAGCCGCACCTATCACCTGCGGTGTTGAGCGCATCGAATAGGCATCCTGTACCTTGCATTTAATCTGGCTTTCAGCTAAATCACCACCTTCAACCATTTTTCTGATAGCTCCGGCACTCCGCACGGCTCCCTTAAATCCGCGAACCTCGTGAATTAATGAATTGTATGGTTTCATGTTTGCTTTGAGCGCCTCCAGCGACATGGCTGCTGCAATTTCAGCCTGCTTCAGAAAGTTGTTTGCATCATGCAAAAAGATTGCACTCATGGCTGTAAGTACATTACTGCCGTTAATGGTAGCAAGACCATCACGCGCTTTAAGCCCGGGAATTGGAATTCCGGCTTTTCCATTGCTTCACGGCCTTCGAGCAGTTTTCCTTTGTAAAATGCCTTGCCTTCGCCCATCATAAGCAGTGCAATTTGCGACATGGGAGCCAGGTCGCCGCTTGCGCCCACCGATCCTTTACGGCAAACATAAGGCGTTACACCTTTGTTCAGCATTTCAACCAGTGTCATGGTAATTTCGGGTCTAACCCCTGAATTGCCGTGTGCATGCACATTGATGCGGCCGAGCATAGCTCCGCGCACATGTTCAAGGGGCATGGCTTCGCCTATACCGGCAGCGTGATTATAGATTAGGTATTTCTGGAATTCTTTTACCTGCTCATCATTCAGTACGACTTCTGAAAATTCACCTATACCGGTGTTTACCCCATACATAATCTCCCCGGCCTCTATTTTTCGTTCGAGCATGGCTCTGCATTTAACAATACGTTCCATCGCCTCGGGATGAAGGTCAACTTCCTGGTTGAAACGGGCAACATCAACCACATTTTCAATGGTGAGCCCGCTTCCGGTAATGATGAGTGTCATAGGTTCGGGGATTAAAATTAACGGATCAAAGAAATAGAAAAGGCTTCAAACAAAAAAATATACAACACTAAATTTTTCAGGCAAAATCCATTATGATTCAGCCTGAGGTAAAATTGTTGAGCTATTAGGTATTAATCAGGAAAATCAAATTTCACCTTCCTGATAAATCCGACGGATTTCTCTATTTCAGTAAACATGATTTTATCTTCACGGATAAACGGCACCAGGCTGCGGTACTCCGAAATAAATGCTTTCAGGAATGGCGAGGTTAGTTCTGATTCCCTGAAACCGAGTGCCTGACAAGCAGCGAACAGCTCAATAGATAGCAATCTTTCCAGATTGTTGACTATTCTGACTGCTTTTGTAGCGGCATTGGCTCCCATACTCACATGGTCTTCCTGTTCGTTTGATGAAGTAATACTATCAACTGAACAGGGCGTAGCAAGCTGTTTATTCTGACTAACAATGCTGGCGGCCGTGTATTGTGGGATCATAAATCCGGAATTGAGCCCGGGATTGGCAACTAAAAACTCAGGCAATCCCCGCTGGCCTGCAATTAAACGGTACACGCGTCGTTCAGAAATGTTTCCGAGTTCGGCCAGCGCAATTGACATAAAGTCGAGCACAAAGGCAAGGGGTTCACCATGAAAATTGCCTCCCGAAAGCACCAGGTCATCCTCCGGAAAAACTGTAGGATTATCGGTTACCGAGTTGATTTCGGTCATCACTACTTTTTCAGTATAGGAAATAGTATCCTTTACTGCTCCGTGCACCTGAGGAATACACCTGAAAGAGTAGGGGTCCTGAACTTTTTTGTCCTTTTTAAGAATCAGTTTGCTACCATTGAGCAGATTACGGAAGTTCGACGCTGTTTGCAACTGACCCGGGTGAGGACGGATGGTGTGTAATTTTTCATTAAATGGATCGATGCGCCCGTTGTAAGCTTCAAGAGAAATTGCTCCGGTAATATCGGCAATCAGTGATAATCGTTTAGCCCGCAGCAGAAGATTTACGGCATGGGCGCTCATAAATTGTGTGCCATTCAGCAGCGCCAGACCCTCTTTCGATTGCAAAACCAGGGGTTTCCAGCCAAATTTCTTCATCACATTTTTCGAAGCCTGATTTTTTCCTTCATATTCAACTTCGCCAAGACCCAGTAATGGCAGACTCAGATGTGCCAGGGGAGCAAGATCGCCCGAGGCACCCAGAGAACCCTGCTCATATACTACCGGAAGTATGTTGTTGTTAAAAAACTCAATAAGGCGTTCAACCGTGAGTACCTGAACTCCGGAATTGCCTGATGAAAGGGCATGTATCTTAAGCAAGAGCATTAGCTTCACAATTTCGCCTGAAACCTGCGCTCCTGTGCCGCAGGCATGCGATTTAACCAGGTTTTCCTGAAGCGTTGTGAGGTTGCTTTCTGATATCTGAATATTGCACAAGGATCCGAAACCGGTGGTTATGCCATAAATTGGCTCGTTGTGATTCAGGAGTTTGTTGTCGAGATAAGTGCGGCAATATTGTATTTTGCGGCGCGATTCATCTGATAACCGCAGTTTCAGGTTTTGTTCAAGTATTGTGCTGATACTATTGAGGTCAAGCGGGTTGGTGTTTATTTCGTAGTATTCCATGATTTAACAACTTTTAAAATGTAAAACAATAAAGTACTTTTTCAGAGTTACTCTATCGTTTCAATCCGGTACGGTTGTTTTGCACAATAAAACGAAGAATCCAGCCCAGTATCATATTACATAGTGATTGTGATTTGTAGTTCGTTCATTGCAACGGCAACCTGGTTGCCTGTTCTCATATCTTTAACGTTGCAAATGCCCTGCAATCGTTCATCTTCACCTACAATTACCACGAACGGGATTTTTTTATCATCGGCATAGCCAAACTGCTTTTTAATTTTAGCATTCTCAGGGTAAACTTCAGTATTAAAGCCTTTTTTCCTCAGACCAGCAGCCAGTTGAAGACATGTTTTTTGCGCTTCGCCGCCAAAATTGATAAAAAGCACATGGGTTGAAGCAGCTGTTGATTCAGGAAAGAGTGATAATTCATTCATGACATCGTAAATACGGTCGGCTCCGAATGAGATGCCTACACCTGAAACGCCCGGTAATCCGAATATTCCTGTAAGATTATCGTACCGGCCACCGCCACTTATACTTCCCATGGGTATATCAAGTGCTTTTACTTCAATGATAGCACCGGTGTAATAATTTAGTCCACGGGCGAGGGTTAAGTCCAGCTCTACAGTGCATGATACACCCAGGTCGGAGGTAAGTTGCAGTATTTCAATGGTCTCGTCAATGCCTTTCAGACCGGTTTCAGAGGTTGCCAAAATGGATTTCAGGTCAGAAAGTTTTTGTTCATTCGATCCTCCGAGCTGAAGAATTGGCTGTAGTTTTTGAATAGCATCAGTATGCAGACCGCGTTCTGCGAGCTCTTCGTTCACCTTTTCCAGGCCTATTTTGTCGAGTTTATCAATAGCAACAGTGATGTCGGTTATTTTGTCGGCATGCCCCAGAATCTCAGCAATACCGCTCAAAATTTTACGGTTGTTCAGCTTGATTACGATGCCAATTCCAAATTGTTCGAAAATCTGATCGGTCATCGAAAGCAATTCGGCTTCGTTTAGCAGCGAATCGGAGCCGACAACATCGGCATCGCATTGATAAAACTCTCGGTAGCGCCCTTTCTGAGGTCTGTCGGCACGCCAGACAGGCTGAAGCTGATAGCGCTTGAACGGGAAGCTGATTTCGTTGCGATGCTGCACTACAAACCTGGCAAATGGCACAGTAAGGTCGTACCGCAGCCCTTTTTCGCATATTTTTCCGGCTAGTTTTACAGCATTCGCGGTGTTTAATTCATCAGCGGTAATTCCATCGAGGAAATCGCCTGAATTCAGAATGCGGAAAAGTAATTTATCTCCTTCCTCGCCATATTTTCCGAGCAGGGTCGACAGGTTTTCCATAGAAGGAGTTTCTATAGGCTGATAGCCAAAACGCTCAAACACGTTGCGTATGGTTGAAAAGATGTAATTCCTGCGATTCATTTCAACAGGTGTGAAATCGCGGGTACCCTTGGGTATTGATGGTTTTTGAATGCTCATAAGCGGTTGTGCCGGCGGGCGACCTGTTTATCTGGGTCGGTTCATTGTTCCGGTTTGCAAAATTACATTATTTCAGCGTAATTGAAGTCCCAGATTTTCGATGAGCCTTTGGAGATATTTATCTGCCTCAGGGCTATTTTCGGGAGGAGCCCAGGGAGCAAAATTTTTATCATCTGCCGGGTTGTAGGGTCCATCCTTGGCTTCATAAGCCACTGATCCCGATTGCAAACAGATAATTGTGTGCCAGCAACGCTCGGCAATTTCTACTGCACTCACTTCAGCATCATGGCTGATTATGCAATATTGCTTTATCGTTCCATTATTGTTAAATTCAACTACACATAATGTGCCGCGCAAGGCAATAAAAACTTCGCGTTTATCGGGATTCTCATGTTTATGTGGCCGCACATATGTGCCCGGCTCCATCGCATTAAGCATCCGTTGAAACGGATCTGCAGCAAGTGCATGAAAATTGTGATTCATACGCTTTCGCCTGCTGCTCTTTGCTGCCCGGGTTGTATTGTCGAATAGTTCGGAACCAATGATTTTCATAGAGAATATGTATGAATAATCCATTGTGCCAGCAGCGCTGTGATGATTGCCAGTGTAAAACTCAGCATGGTGCCAATAAGTATATATTCCGTTCCTTTGCGGTTTCCGGGGTTGCTGATATCGCCAAACCTGAGAACCGATTTTGCTGCAATCAGAAATCCAACGGCTTGGAATTGTCCGATAAGAATAAAGGTAACTATCAATACCCTTTCGAGTATTCCGATGGTCTTTCCGGCGTCGCTCAGCCCGTCGCGTGTTTCACTTTGTTGCTGCCATTTTCGCGTAAGCAGCATAATAACAATTCCAAGTGGCCACATTACAATGAGGTAGGTAGCCATCACTATCCACAAATTCAGATTGTTCAATAAAAAATCTGCATTAAAATAAAATTCAGCCCCACTGTTTAGATATAACAAGGTAACAATAATGGTCGCTGCAATATGCAGCACCTGATCTGAGGCGAACACGACGGGATGTTCGCGCAGGTACGATTTACCGATATCGGTGAGGGCATGGGCTGCAAAAACAAGCAAAGGCAGTAACCACTCAAAGGGATAACCTGAAAGCAACCAGGTAAGAATGGCGACTATTCCTGCATTGATATAAATATATACCGAACGCCATTTTTTCAGCGAGCGGTGTTCAATCCATTGTTTATGTTGCAGGCAAAAGTCGCCTAGCAAATGCGCTACGAGCAGTCGTACAAACAAAACAAGGGCAGGGGCACTTATTAATGTATCGGAATTCATGTCTGACTTTAAACGGTTAGTATCCGAATTAATACCAAGAGCTAATAAACAATAAATATAATTATATGGGATTATAATACTCTTTTATAACCCTATATATTTATAAATCGCGTCATCAATTGCTGATAGCGAACCATGAGAATTTCCGTTGGGTACCATCCCATGGCCTGAATTTTCTGAGCAATGGAGGCTTGTGAGACACCAAGGCTTTCGGCTATATTTACCTGTGTTTCGTTACGCAGTAGCATAGGCACCAATTGTGACTGGCTGGTTGTCCAGCGTCGGATAATTTCGTTGCAAAGGGCGAATTCGGTATTGAGTTCATGGGTGATTTCTGGCAGCGGAGTTTGGGCTTCGAGAAAACCTGATTTATGCATGGTTTCGAGTAATCTGCCTGAGACGGTGAATGCTTCGCCAATGCTTTCGGTAATATTTTCGCTAAAGTGCTGCACCGGTCCGATGGCGAGCGCAATGCGGCAATCGGTGGCGCTTGCGAGTGTTGAAGGAAAAGCCGTACGGAGGCCGGCGCGCAGGTAAACAATTACCGTAAAAGCCCACTCCGGTTGGGTAATAATCTGAAAACTGTCGCCCCTGAAAACACTGTATTTAACCATAGCCTGCCGCTGACCGGCAAAATCTGAAATTTCGGCCAGTATTCTTTTAATTTCGCCGGCAAGGCGATTCATCTGGTTGTTTTTCATCCTCGACGATTTGTAGATATCGCCGGTAATTACCGCATACAGTGTATTGCTCATGGCTAGGTTAGTTTTTTATACCTGATCCGATGTGGGTTTGTATCGCCCGTGCGTTTTTTACGGTTTTCTTCATATTCGGTATATCCACCTTCGAAAAAAACCACCTGGGAGTCGCCTTCGAATGCCAGTATGTGCGTGGCAACGCGATCGAGGAACCAGCGGTCGTGCGATATAATTACGGCGCAACCAGCAAAACTTTCAAGGCCTTCTTCAAGAGCCCTTAGGGTGTTAACATCAATATCATTGGTAGGCTCGTCGAGCAACAAAACATTGGCTTCGGAGCGAAGTGTAAGGGCCAGGTGCATTCGGTTGCGTTCTCCACCTGAGAGTACACCGGCTTTTTTGCCCTGATCGGCACCCGAGAAGTTAAATCTTGCCACATAAGCCCGCGAGTTGAAAAGTTTGCCTCCCAACTGAATGTTTTCGTTTCCTTCTGAAATGACTTCCCAAACGGTTTTTTCGGGGTCAATTTCGGTATGTGCCTGATCTACATAGCCAATTCTAACTGTTTCGCCAACATTAAATTCACCCTGATCGGGTTTTTCGTGACCCATAATTAACCGGAACAGTGTTGTTTTTCCGGCACCATTGGGACCGATGATCCCTACGATTCCGGCAGGAGGTAAACTGAATGTCAGATTTTCGAATAGTATTTTGTCGCCATAGGTTTTTGATATGCCATTTACCTCAATTACCTTGTTGCCCAGCCTTGGCCCGTTAGGAATAAAAATCTCGAGTTTTTCTTCCTTTTGTCGTGTATCTTCGCTCATCATACGCTCATAGGCAGCCAACCTGGCCTTCGACTTGGCATGGCGGGCTTTGGGTGCCATTCGAACCCATTCGAGCTCCCTTTCGAGCGTTTTGCGCCGTTTTGATTCAGATTTTTCTTCCATCGCCAGGCGGTTCGACTTTTGTTCGAGCCACGAGGTATAGTTCCCTTTCCAGGGAATGCCTTCACCACGGTCGAGTTCGAGTATCCATCCGGCAACGTTATCGAGAAAATAGCGATCGTGGGTTACAGCGATAACGGTTCCTTTGTATTGACGAAGGTGCTGCTCAAGCCAGTCGATACTTTCAGCATCGAGGTGGTTTGTTGGTTCATCAAGCAGCAGAATATCGGGTTCCTGCAGGAGTAATCGGCACAAAGCCACCCGCCTGCGTTCGCCTCCCGAAAGATTGTCGACCAGTTGCTCAGGGTCAGGGCAGCGCAGTGCATCCATTGCGCGCTCGAGTTTTGTATCGAGTTCCCAGGCATTGTGCTGATCGAGCAATTCAGTCAGCCTTCCCTGTTCTTCGATAAGGGCATTCATTTCATCGTCGCTCATTGGTTCGGCAAAACGGTTATTCACCGCTTCATATTGCTTGAGCAGCCCAACCGTTTCCGAAACACCCTCTTCTACCACTTCACGAACAGTTTTACCGTTTTTAAGTGCAGGTTCCTGATCGAGCAATCCTATGGAATATCCTGGCGAAAATACCACTTCACCGGTAAATGATTTTTCGACCCCGGCTATGATTTTTAAGAGTGTTGATTTGCCCGAACCATTCAGGCCGATGATTCCAATTTTAGCTCCATAAAAGAATGAGAGGTAAATATCTTTCAAAATCTGCCGGTTAACAGGCACTGTTTTACCCACTCCCACCATGGAGAATATGATCTTTTTATCGTCTGACATATTTGTAATTTATTCAGGCAAACTTACACAAATTTTGGAAAAGGAATTCGATGCCCCTATTGCTAAACATTATAACCCTTAAAATCAGCGGTTGGTGCGTTTGGAGAGTGGTTGCATCAGCATGGTAAAGGTGCTGCCTTGGTCGGGTTCACTTTCAACCAGTATTTTACCTTTATTGAGTTCCATAAACTCGAGGCATAAATTGAGGCCAAGGCCGGTTCCGCGTTCACCCATGGTGCCGGTACGCTGCACTTTCGGGTCAAATGTAAAGAGGCGCTCAATAATTTCTGGAGGCATTCCGGTGCCATTATCCTTTACCGATAGTTGCACCATTTCGTTGGTGAAAAAGGCGCTTATATGAATGCTTCCGCCAACCGGAGTAAATTTAATGGCATTAGAAAGCAGGTTGCGGAGCACAGTCATAATCATATCCTGATCGGCCCAGGCCTGAAGCAATGGTGGAATGTCGTAGGTAAGGTGTATGCTTTTCTTTTTTATTTGTCCCTGAAACAGCGGAGTAGTTTCCATTACGGCCTCTCTCAGATTGAAAGAGCGAAAAACTGCTCTGACGGCTCCTGTTTGAGTGCGACCCCATTCCAGCAGGTTTTCGATGAGTCTAAATGTATCGTTTGAAACATTGAGAATGGTATGGGCAGCTTCCCTGCGCTGCATATCGGTCATATACTCATATTCGGAGCTGAGAAGTTCAGAAAATCCAAGAATTGACTGGAATGGTGACTTCAAATCGTGGGCAACTATGCTGAAAAACTTATTTTTTGTTTCATTCAGTTTGAACTGTTCTTTGTACAATTTATTCAATTCCTCCTTTTGCATCATAATTTGCTTGTTGCGCTCGGCAAGGAGTTCGTTTTTAAGGTTCTTTGTCTGATACAAAGAATAGAGGAATGAGGCAAAAACCAGAATGATTACACTTATGGCAATCAGCAGGTTACGGATGGTTTGCTGACGTTTAAGTGCCAGGCTGCTGAAAATGTTCTGTTGCCTTAACAACTGATTGTCACGTTCGGTTTGTTCCGATTCGAAACTAACCCTTAGCCGGTTGAGCCTGTCGTTGCTTCCGTTGTTATAAAGGCTGTCGGCTATGGTTTGCTGTTTCGATAAAAATTCATAGGCGCGTTTAAAGTTGCCCTTTTTTTGCCATGCCATTGCCAGATGGTCATAAATTTCGGCAAGCAGCACACCGGCTCCAGTTCTTTCGCCAAATTTGAGTGCTTCATTCAGCAGGTTGATAGCTTCATCCAGTTCGTTCTGGCGGATACGGAGCGATGCCATATTGGTGAGCACCGAAGCATTGAGATAGCCATCATCTACACTTTGTGATAGCCGCATTGCCTCCTTAAAGTTCAGTTCTGCCTGAGGCAAGTTTCCCTGCTCTTCGTAAATTTCGCCAATATTGAGTAAGCTGAAAATTATGCCACTGTGATCGTTGATCTTACGCGAAATCTCAATTGAAAGGCGATTGTATTCCAATGCGTCGTTGATTCTGCCAAGCCCCTGATAGGCAGCGCCAAGGTTGGTATAACAAGTTGAAAGACTGTGTGGTACATCAAATTTATTATTGATATATACCGATCTTTTATAATAATCAACGGCACGGTTGAAATCCTTAAGGCTCAGATATATATTTCCAATGTTGTTGTAAGCTTTGGCCATCCCAAGGCTATCGCCTGTATTTTCACTCATCCTTAGTGACTGCGAATGGTAATCGAGTGCTTTATCGTACCTGCCCAATGTGTAATACACATTACCAATGTTGGTATAAGCAAGTGCTGTTTTCCGGTTATTCTTTATTTTCTCGAAGGTTGCTGCAGCATCCATGTACTTTTTAAGGGCGCCGCTGTAATCTCCCTGGATTTCGAAAATCAAACCGATATTGTTGTTTACGCCTGCAGCACCTTCTTTGTCTTTCAATTTATTAAAGATGGTAAGTGCCTGTTCAAAATACTCCTGCGATTGTCTGAAATTCCCAAGCTGGTAATGTATTAACCCGAGATTTTTGAGTGCGGTTGCCTGTTCAGAGTATAGTCCTGCATTTACAGCTGCTGCGAGTGCATCGTTGGCCAGGCTGAGCGATTCACTCGCATTGGTGTTTATTTTTTCGGTAACAACCTGATTAAGATCGGCCACCCTGGGTTGCTTTTCAAGCTCTATAGCAAGTGCTTTTACAAACCCCAGGCTTATAAAAAACAGCAATGCTAAAGTGCGTAGGTGACTTTCAGGTATGTTCATTTTTTTTACGTAACACTTGATTAATCCCAAATCCTGATATTTGTAATATGAAACTTTCCTTAATTTTATCGGAAAGCAAGCATTATAGGCTAGATAAGGCTGCCTTTCAGGATGATATCTGATAATTTCGCTGTTGCATTGCTCCAGCTGAAATTACGTTGTGAAAAATAAAAACCATTTTCAGCAATTTGTGCGCGTTGCTCCTGATGGTCCAGCAGAAAAATTATATGACCGGCTACTTCATCCGGCGAATCGCCTACCAGAATTTCCTTGCCGTGCTCAGCGCCCAGTGCTGAGTTGCAAAGGCCTGAAGTGATGCAGGGCAAGCGCATCGACATTGCTTCAAGGAGCTTATTCTGCAGTCCGGTGCCAATTTGCATGGGTGCAAGAAAAACTGAGGCACTCGAATAACAGGTGCGGATATCGTCGACCCAGCCGGTTACGGTTACAAATTCGGAGGCCAGCACCTTTACCCTGTGGTGTGGCGCTGCTCCGGCCAGCATTAACTTTACATTGGGATGTGTTAGATGAACAAAAGGTAATACTTTGTTTACCAGGTATTCAGCGCAGTCGACATTGGGCGGATATCCCATATTGCCGGTAAAAATAAGTTCGTGTGTTATGGTACGTTTCTGCGGACTGAAATACTTGCGGTCGACTCCATTGGGCACTATCACAATCTGATCGCGATCAGGGTGGCTGATGTAATCGCGATCGGGCTTACTAATGATGGTCTTAAAATCGAAAATGGCAAAAAGCTTGCGTTCGTATTGCTGTAACCGGTTAAATTCAAATTTAAGCAGAGGACGCATAATGAAATTGGCTGTTGGAATTCGCCGTTCAATACCTTTTGAAAATACATCCTGATAGTCGAGCGTTTTGGGCCCCGGCAGTTTTTCAGCGAAAGCTGCGGTACGCAACAACTGACAGTAAATGTGTCCGGGTTTATGATTCCGGTACAAGGTATTTATCAGTCGCTGGGCTTTGCTACTATAATAATATCCTGCCTGTAAAGGCCATCCTTTTACCAATGCTCTTAAAATATTAAAGGCTGAACGCAGCAATCCCTGCCTTACCAGAATAATTTCACTGCAGTAAGGTGATATTTTTGCCATGTCGGCTTTTGATACCTTTGAATGGCTAATGGCAACCAATAGAATGCTGAATTTTTCGGAAAGTATCCGCAATTGGTGGTAGGCACGGAGTTTATCCCCTTTTTCGATGGGGTAAGGAAAACGGGGAAGTATAACCAGTAGTTTCATACGCAAGCCGGCAAAAAATGCGTTGAAAAACGCGCTGCGACAACACAAAGGTATTAAAAAAAGTAAATTTCAGATGGTCGTATAAAATTCGGTAAGCTTTGCCATGAGCACCTGGTTGTTATGTTCACTGAGAACCAGTTTTTTGGCCTGAGCACCCATGGATGTAACAATTGATGGATTCTCAATTAGGGTAGTCACCGAATCAACAAAATCCTGCGGGGTTCCGGCAATCATGCAATGCTCACCATGCCTGCATTGTATGCCTTCGGCCCCGATTGCGGTGGTGATAATTGCCTTACCGGCTTCCATTCCTTCAATTATTTTAATCCGGATTCCGCTGCCAGAGAACAATGGAACAATCATAATATCGTGAGCAGTTATGAATGCCTGAGCATCAGCAACTTCACCTTCTATAACAACGCCTGGCATTTTCAGGTTAAGTAACCAATCGGGCATCGCCCTTCCGGCCAGATGAAATTTAAGTTTCGGATATTGTTTGTGAAGGCCTGGCCATACCTGATTCAGAAACCAACGGATACCATCCTGATTGGGCATCCAATTCATCGAACCAATATGAAATAATGTGGGGAGTTGCTTATTGATGTTTTTTTCCTGTGATTGAACATATTTTCCGGCATTTATTCCGAAGGGGATGCCAATAACGGGTGTACCCGGTGATTGTTCGCGAAACCAGGTGGCATCCTTGTCAGTAATGGCCACTATACCATCTACCTTATGAAGGGTTTCTATTTCATAAGCCCTGAGAGTTTTGTACAGGTGATTCAGGTAAAAGCGCTTCAGCGGATTTTTTGTGGAGTTTGCAATTCGTTGCCAGATAAGATGTTCAATATTGTGAGCCCGCAGAATAAGCTTTGCGTCTGACCATTTTTTTATAACCTGAATGTAAGGGGTGGTAAATAGCGTTTCGAATTGTATAATGTCGAATTTATGCGTTTTGAGGATGTGTTCAAGTGCCTGCTGATAGGCAGGGGCAATAAAACGTTCCACATGGTACGATTGACCGGTAAAAAGGTTGACAAATGCGGCAACAGGCTTTATCTTAAGATCGATAAACACCATCTCAATTTGTGTTTTAGCGCTGTATTCAGGCGGAATTTCACCGGGTGAAACAGAGTATTTGTAGCTGTTGATAGCAAGAATCTTAACACTATGCCCGGCTCCGATCAATCCTTCGGCCATGGCATTCATGGCAATAGGCCCGCCTTCGAGCGGAGGCCAGGGTGATTTGTTGCAAAGCAGTAGTATGTTCATGCTAAATCCGGGTTATTGCCTGCTTATTCTTTGCGAAACCTGCCAGTGAAAAATCGTTTCCAAACATCAGGGTCAAACAGCGGCGAATCGGTGGTAGCTTTCATGGTTAAAATTACTCCCAATGGAAGTAGAATAAAAGATGACAGCCACATTCCGGCAAAGGGTGCGAGTTCTCCGGCTTTTACTGATTTTTCACCTGTCATTGAAATTACATGGTAAACCACAAAAAAAACAACCGAAATTACCAATGGCAGCCCAAGGCCTCCTTTGCGGATGATGGCTCCGAGCGGAGCGCCAATAAAAAAGAGTACCAAACATGCAAAGGACAGGGTAAACTTTCGGTGCCATTCCACTTCATGCTTGTACAGCAATGTTTCACGCTCTTTTAAATCGTTGGCAACGTAGTTTACATTGTTTTTTTCGCTGCGTGTGTTGCTTATGGCATTTTCATAAGCCTGACCCACTTCAGCAGCTGTTGCTGCCTGTGTAAGCGGTATCCGGTGGATAACTCTTGTTGCAGAGTCTGATAACTTTACTGCTCCCGTATCGAGTTGGGCATGTTGGTAAAATGAAATTTCGGTGGCTCGCAGCAATCCTTCACGCCGTTTTGTAATCTCTTTCGAAAGGGAATCTTCCGATGCTGCCAGTTGTTTGAGATTGAGCATCTGATAATGATTACGGAAGAGCGCTTCGTTGGTTCGCATCATTTTAAACTCAGAAAGATCGAATTTTCGGTACTGCTCATCAAAATAAGTGCGCTGAAACGGTCGTGCTTCGGCATTCCGGCGGTCAAGCTTTTCATCGTAACTGTAGCCACTGTATAATGTGAGCTCAAGTGTGTTGCCATCTGCACTCTGAATCATCTTTCCCGAATCGGCGCGGGTAACCGTAGTATTGCCCATGCGGGAGGTATGGTCGTAAATAAGGATATCGCGAATGGTTACCTCATCTTTCTCTTTTTTATTGATGCGCATTACATATCCGTCAATTCCATTGTAAAAAATTCCCTGACGGATATTCAAGGCCAGCTTTTGCTGACGAACATCGTAAAGTATGGATTTGAATTTGAGGTTGGCAACCGGTAGAACATTGTTTGAAAAGAAAAAGGCAAAAACGCTGATAAGGACAGAAACTAGAACCAATGGCCGCATCACTGTACTCAATGAGATTCCTGCCGATTTTATGGCCACCAGTTCATACCTTTCACCCAGATTCCCGAACGTCATTAACGATGAAAGCAGAATGGATAATGGCAATGCCAGTGGCACAAAAGTAGTGGACGCATAAAAAAGGAGCTGTCCTACCACATTCCATGCCAGACCTTTACCAACAAGGTCGTCGATATACTTCCACAAAAACTGCATTACCAGAATAAACAGGGCAATGAAAAAAGTGAGAAGCAAAGGCCCCAGATAGGAGCGTAAAATTAGCAAATACAGTTTTTTCACTTTACATCAGGTATTGACGGCAAAGTTAAGCAATTGTTAGAAGCTCTAAGCTCAAATATAAAAGCTCAAAGGAAAAAGTAAAAAGCTCAAAGTAAAGTCCTGCTAAATTATTTGATTTTCACTCCTTGTAGGAAAAAAGAAAACCTGTTGTCAAATGTAAGCAGCAGATTTATAAAAAAATAGACATTTGTCCCGATGGCTATCTGGAATGGAAATTTAAATAAACCTTGCGTCTTCGCGTCCTTGAGTGATGCTTTAAATCTGCAATCCGCAATCCGAAATTAACCTTGCGTCATCGTGCTTGTACCGAGACTTCGGGGTCATTGCATGGGGTTTTGTATCTTAAATTTGAATTTTGAATCCCGAATCCTGATTCTAAACAAAACTTAATACATTTGCCACATCCCAGCAAGTTGAAAAACTATGAAATTACAGGAAGTTAAAAGCAAACAGCATTCAAGAGATTTTCTTGAAACGGCACGAGTTATTTATGCCAGCGACCCGGTATGGGTATGCCCGCCCGATGCTATGGTTGAAGCTGTTTTTGATCCTTCAAAAAATTCATTTTTTACCCATGGAGAGGCCACGCGTTGGGTGTTATATAACGACGATGGTTTACTTATTGGCAGGGTTGCTGCTTTTATTAACCGAAAAAAGGCGTTTAATTTTGATCAGCCTACTGGGGGTATGGGTTTTTTTGAGTGCATCAACGATCAGGATCTGGCTTTTAAGCTGTTTGATGTTTGCCGGCTATGGCTGGCCGAACGTGGTATGGAAGCCATGGACGGACCGGTTAATTTTGGAGAAAATGAAAATTTCTGGGGATTATTGGTTGAAGGGTTTACCCATCCCAGTTTCGGAATGAATTATAATTTTCCATATTATAAAGACTTTTTCGAGAATTATGGTTTTAAACCCTATTTTGACCAGGTTACCAATCACCTCGACTTAACCAAACCCTTTCCTGAACGGTTTTGGAAAATTGCTGACTGGGTAAGGCAAAGGGCTGGTTACTCATTCAGGCATTTTAACTGGAAAGAGAGCGACCGCTTTATTGCTGATTTTAAAGCAATTTACGACGATGCATGGCAGTTTCACGAGAACTTTACTCCCATTGATACCCGAATACTACTCAAATCGTTGCAGGAATTAAAGCCTATCATGGAAGAGGAGTTTATTTGGTTTGCCTACCATGAGAATGAGCCTATTGCCTTTTTGGTAATGGTGCCCGATGCCAACGAAATGCTTAGGTATTTTAATGGTAAAATAGGTTTCTTCGGTAAACTTAAATTCTGGTTACTCAAGCAAAAAGGAATATTCACACGAGCTCGTATTACCGTTATGGGTATTCGGCCTAAATATCAGAAATCGGGCATCGAATCAGCCATTTTCTGGCATATGGACAAGGTAATGAAACGCAAACCCAATTATACCGAAGTTGAGCTTAGCTGGGTGGGCGATTTTAATCCTAAAATGCGACAATTGCACGAATCTGTTGGTGGATATTTTGCAAAACGTCATGTCACCTACCGATACCTATTTAGCCACGATGCCAGCTTTAAACGCTCCACCATTATTCCGGTTGATACCCGCGAAAAGGTATTTCATTAGACTTTAGCAAGACCATCGCTTATAACATTTGTTAAAAAATGAGTGTTAATTTGTAGTCTTATTGCTATTTGGTCTCAAAAAATATTAATTTTGCTCGAAACATCTTGTAATACTAATAAAACCAATTGTTACACCCAAATTCTTTTTCCATGAAAAAAGTTCTACTTTTTGCTTCTGCACTTTTGATAGTTGCAGGATTAAGTGCACAAAAGAGTCCCTATCGTGCCAAATTGGGGACACCTTCAGCTTCGGCTCAATTAAACAACATTGATGAAGCCAGTATAGTTAAAACACCTTCTGTTGTTCAGTCAGTAACCCGCCCGGCTTACAAAGCCACCGCCGACGTTACCATTATGAACATTGGAAATGCTGCCAACGCTTACGGACTTTACAATGGCGGTCGTACTGCAGTTTGGGCTGATCACAACTTAAATACTGTTATTTTCTCTCACCGTATGCTTTCAAATCCTGGTTCAGGCTATATTGCCTGTGATATTTCGAAAGATGGTGGCAATACATTTACTGTAAACAATCAAATTTTTAATCCAACCGCTGGTGGTACAGCTAATGCTCGCTACCCACAGGGCGGTATTTACAATCCGACAGGCAACACGAACCCCGACAATGCCTTTGTAACCATTTTTGCTCCTACCCTAGATGGTAGCAACGGAACGGCTGGAAGCTGGGGAGGTTATGGTGCCGCTACCACCAAACTTGACGGCACTGGCAACTCACAGATTGGGTGGCCATCACATGGTGCCTATAGGCAGAATGTGCCCGATGCAATGGCTATTAACCCGGTAAGTGGTGACATTTTTGTGGTTGATCCTTCAGTTATTGGCGGTCTTGGAAATCAGTATGTTGACACCCTCGTTATAACCCGTGGTATTTTTAACGCATCAACCGGTGCTTACGATTATGAGCAGTCATTGCTTTACGCTCCGGTTAATACCTACGGCACTTCAATAGCTGATTGCCGTATTGCTTTCGCTCCTGACGGAATGATAGGATACATTATGACCCTGAGTGATAACGGAATGGATCCGTTTGCAACAGAAAGTTCGTATTATCCTATCCTCTACAAAACTACCGACGGTGGTGTTACCTGGGATGATACCCCTATTACAGTGATTCTTGGTGGTCCTGACGGATTGCCTGGCGTTGTGAATGGTTTGATGAACGACGAACAATGGCTGGCTTTCTGGGGCGATCCTGTTCCGGCAAGAGATGAAATTATTTATACCACTGCCTTCACCAGCGATTTCGCCGTTGATATGTTTGGCAATCCTGTAATTAATGTGGTAATTGGTGTTTCAGGAGTTCATGGATCAACCCCAACTCCTTATTCAATTCTTTCATCAGGCGGATTTATTGCTTCATTCAATATTTTCTCACAGGATGGGGGTCAGACCTGGATTGCCCAGAAATTAGGAACCAATCTCAAGACTTTCCGTGGAACATGGGGCGATATCTCAGAAGATAACCGTAGCCAGATTACTACAACCGCTGACGGTTCAAAAATGTTCTTCTCATGGCTTGATACCGATTTCGAAGGTCAGGTTGATAACCTTCAGCCAGACATTTATTGTGTAGGTTGGGATGTTCAGAACAATACCTACACCGATGCCAATCCAGCCACTGCTGATACTGCTGATGCAACCAACGTTACCTTCCTTTCCGACGGATGGTTACAGGCCTACATGGGAACTGCTTCGTATTATGCCTTTGTAAGCGGCACCGGTGCTTCAACCACCTATACCATTCCTTTTGTTTACCAGGAAATGGATGCAACTGACCCTGCCCAGCCGGTACAGTACAAGTATATCAAGGATTTCCATTTTATGGAGCCTGACTTTGTTTTAACAGATGTTAAACAGCCTGTTAACCGCGGCGTTGAAGTTTCGCAGAACTATCCGAATCCGTTCAGCGGCACAGCTAAAGTAGAAGTTAAACTTGATAACACAGCCAGTGTTAGCGTTCAGATCAGCAATCTTATCGGACAGGTAGTTTACGAAATACCTTCAGCCAGAATGAGTGCTGGTTCACATACACTTCTGATTGATGCTTCAACCCTTAAGACCGGTGTTTACACTTACACTGTAAATGTAAACGGAGAACGCTTTACACACAAAATGATTGTAAAGTAAGTTTGCCTCTTATTCAACTGATTAAAGAAAGTCTGCCTAAGCAGGCTTTCTTTTTTTGTATTATATAAACTCACTTTTTTTATATTAAAAATTATTTATTAGATTTGCACTAAGAGAGAACCAATGTTTCACCAAAACCCAAAATCCATGAAAAAATCGTTACTCCTTTCTTTTGCCTTAGCATTAAGTTTAGGTGTTTTTGCTCAGCTGGCCAGAGTTAAAGCTCCGGTTGCTGTTCAACACCAGGCGGTATCCAGTGCTGTTGCAATTGACGAAACCTACAACCTGCAAACAACAGTTAATCCGTATGTTTCGTCACGCGTGATCCCCAATGAATCCGAAATTGGTGGAACTATATATGACCTGCAGTCAAATGGTAGCAGCCCTTCAAACCGTCTTCATTTGTTTAGCGATGGTACCATAGGAGCTACCTGGACCCGTGGTACAGGACCTACAGCTTATGCTGACCGTGGTACCGGTTACAACTACTTTAATGGTGCCGACTGGGGACCATCTCCTACCAATAGGGTTGAAACCAACCGCTCAGGCTGGCCTTCATATACCAACTGCGGACCCACCGGTGAAGCTTTTGTTTCGCACGTTTCCGGTACAGCTGGTTTAAATTTTTTAAAACGTGATGTTAAAGGTACAGGCGCATGGACAGAATCGGTGATTCCTGCACCGGCTGGTGCCTCAGGATTGCTTTGGCCCCGTATGGTTGCCAGTGGCCCCGATAATATGTATCTTCATATTTTTGCACTTACTGCTCCTACCGCTAATGGCGGAACAGTATATAACAACCAGGATGGTGCCCTTGTATATACCCGTTCAACGGACGCCGGTGCTACCTGGTCGACCCCTGTAGTACTTGAAGGCATGGGCTCCGATTATTATGTTGCTTTTGGTGGTGATTCTTATTCACTCAGTGCCAAAGGCGATAATGTTGCCATGTTGCTTACCGACAATTGGACTGACCTTTTTGCCATGAAATCAAATGATAATGGCGAAACCTGGGAGAAAGTGCTGATTTGGGAACATCCTATTCCACTTTGGAACGGCGAACCTACAACCGATACCATTTATTGTCCCGACGGCGCTGGCCATGCTACTTTCGATACCGATGGAATGATGCATGTAGTTTTTGGTGTTAACCGCGCCAATGCTGATGCTGCTGGTTCCTACTGGTTCCCGTTTGTTGACGGTTTAGCTTACTGGAACGAAAGCATGGATGCATTTGTAGGCGGAGATCAGGTTAATGTTCTTAATCCTGATAACCTTTACGAAATGGGTAACCTTATTGGATACATGATTGATATTAACGGTAATGGTCAACTTGATTTTATCGGGTTCCAGACAGCAAATATCGGATTGTATTACGTGAGTCCGTCGAGTATGCCGCAAATTGTAATTGATGAAAACAATAGGGTATTTGTAGTGTACTCCTCACTTACCGAAGGCTATGATAATGGTTCACAGCAATACAGGCACTTATGGGCACGTGTTTCTCCGGATAATGGCCATACATGGGGCGATTTTATCCACCTTTCTGAAGATATAATCCACATCCTTGATGAGTGTGTATTCCCCACAGCCTCAAGTACTTCAAATGACTACTTTCATGTGATTTATCAGGCTGACGCTGAACCCGGACTTGCTGTTCGTGGTGATGAAGATGCTCCCGGTGAAAATATTATTTACTACATGCAGATCGAGAAGAGCACTGTAATTGGCGTTAACGATCATGGTGCAAAAATCAACGAAATGCAGGTTTCGCAGAATTATCCCAATCCTTTCAACGGAGCAACTTCATTGGATATCACCGTGCCATCGGCATCAGGTGTAAGCATCGAAGTTTATAATATTGCTGGTCAGAAAGTTATGCTGAAAGACCTTGGTACACTTACAGCCGGTACTCACAGAATTAATATCAATGGCAGTTCACTGCAATCAGGAGTCTATTTCTATTCTGTAATTTCAGGCAACAGTGTTAAGACCGGTAAAATGACTGTGTTATAATTCGTTTACATGTACATAAAAAAGGCAACAGATTTTCTGTTGCCTTTTTTATTCTCGCAATTGTTTAAATGCGCGTAATACTTTGTTATATTTGTAGAAATCAATGATGTTCAACAAATTCTGGAAAAATGAAAAAGCTTTTACTCTTATCTATTTTAGTTACCGTGGCTTTCGCAATTTCAGCGCAGCAGATGGTACATTTGCCTGCTAATGCTTGTAAAATTTCAGCACCCTGCAAAAAAGCTGTCAAGGAAACTGAGAATATTCTGAATCTTCCGGTGAATCCTTATGTTAGCAATGGCAGAGTAATTAACGAGATTGAGATTGGTAACACGTTTTATGATCTTCAATCGAATACATCTGCTCCTTCTAACAGGTTTTACCGATATGAAGACGGTACCATGGCTGCTGTTTGGACCCGCGGTATAAATACGGCCGGCTATGCTGATCGCGGAACAGGTTATAATTTCTATAACGGAGCCGATTGGGGTCCAATGCCAACGGCACGTATCGAAACCCAACGAACCGGGTGGCCCACCTATGCTCCTCAGGGAACCGGCGAACTTGTGGTTGCGCATCACAACACAGCCGGATTGGTAGTTAGCCGCCGTAATACCCGATTCTCAGGTGTCTGGAGTGAATCGATACTCGCCGGACCCACGGGTGCGGTTGATATTTCGTGGCCCCGCATGGTAAGCAGTGGTGCCGATCATATGAATATTCACCTACTGGCAATGACATATGTAGCTTATCAGAACCTGGATCTCGCAATGTTGTATTACCGTTCGACCGACGGTGGGCAAACCTGGGATAAGCAGCATGAGATACTTCCTGGTATGTCGTCTGATGATTTCGTTGGCTTTAGTGGAGATACCTATTCATGGGCTGAGCCAAAAGGCGATACAATTGCCTTTGTAGTGTGTGATAACTGGACAGATATGTTTATCATGAAATCGCCTGATAATGGGGATACCTGGGAGAAAATAACGGTGTGGGAGCATCCTTACCCTAAATGGGCTGGCGAACCTACTGATACATTCTATTGTCCGGATGGTGCTGCCGATATTGCCTTTGACCGCGATGGTAAACTTCATCTGGTATTTGGTGTAAACCGTGCCAACGCTGATGCTGCAGGATCATACTGGTTCCCATTTGTTGATGGGCTTGGTTACTGGAACGAAAATATGCCAACCTGGACGGGTGGTGACCTCGATGCATTAAATCCGGATGTGCTTTTTGAAAATGGAAATTTGATTGGCTGGATGCAGGATTTGAATAACAACGGCCAGATTGATCTCATCGGGTATAATACGGCCAACATCGGCCTTTATTATGTTAACCCCTCAAGCATGCCTCAAATTACTATTGATGCTGATAATAAAATTTATGTTGTTTACTCCGGCCTTACCGAAGGGTATGACAACGGCTCGCAACAATACAGGCATTTATGGGCGCGTACATCGCCTGATGCAGGTGTAACATGGGGCGACTTTACAGATCTGGATGGAGATATTATTCATTTGCTTGATGAGTGTGTATTCCCAACCATTGCAAACCGAACCGATGATCAGGTTCATCTTATATATCAGGCCGATAACGAACCCGGACTTTCAGTACGCGGCGACAGCGATGCACCAACCGATAATTTATTTTATCATTTGGCTGTAGATAAGAGTGATATTGTTAAAACCATTACTAATCAGGCAGTTTCTTTCGAATTGTCGCAGAACTTTCCTAATCCGTTTACAGGGACTACCGGGGTAAAATTAACGCTTACAACAAGCAGCAATGTTAGCCTGCAGGTGAACGATTTACTTGGACGTGTGGTTTACTCCACGGGAGTAAAGCATTTGCCGGCCGGTCAGCATTTATTCCATATACAGTCGGCTGGACTTAACAGCGGTATATATACCTACTCTGCGATTGTGAATGGAGAGCGTATCACGCGTAAGATGGTAATTGAATAATTATCGTTGAATTATAAAAAAAAGGAAGGGTTGACCCTTCCTTTTTTTTATAATGGTTTTACAAGTTTTTTAACCGGCATATTCAGCGAATCAAGTTGCCTCAGCTGAAATGATTTTACCAGGTTAAATGAATCTAAGAGTTCATTCTTAACCGGTAAGGCAGGTGGAGATTCAACCTTCAGGGGATCAACGGGAGCGCCGTTTTTGTAAAATCTGAAATCGAGGTGAGGCCCGGTTGATAAACCCGAACTGCCAACATACCCAATTACCTGCCCCTGCTGAACCCTTGCGCCACTTTTAATGCCCGGTGCATAACCGCTCAAATGCAGGTAAGCGGTTGTATACATCGTATTGTGCCTTATTTTAATCATGCGCCCTGCTCCGCCGGCATAACGGGCTTCAATTATAGTTCCTGCACCAATACTATGCACAGGAGTACCTTTAGGCGCTGCATAATCAACACCATAATGCGGTCTGCGTATACGTAACACCGGATGCATCCTGCTGCCTGAGAACCTCGAACTTATTCTTGAAAATTTGAGTGGTGCTTTTAAAAATGCCCTTCTCAGGCTTTGTCCATTGCCATCGAAGTAGTCAGGTTTTTCATCCTGAACAAACCTGAAAGCAAACAAATCCTTACCGCCATGGTTAAACCTTGCTGATAATATGTTACCCAGGCCGATAGGCTCACCATCTACATACAATTCTTCATATAAAGCTGTAAAATTGTCACCTTCCTGAATGGCATAAAAATCAATGGTCCAGGCATATATCTCTGAAAGTGCGATAGAAAGGTTGGGACTGGCATTGGCATCGGCCAATGTATTCCACAACGAAGTGCTTATGGCTCCTGATACTGCTTTAAGCCTCACTTCAATTTCCTTTTCGCCGGTATGTATGTTTAGTGAATCGCCGGTTTCGAAAACCACATACTTAGTGGGGCTGTGCTCATAAATCAGGTACTCTGCCCTATGGGCTGTATCGTTGGAGCATAAAACCGTGTAACTATTGCCTGAACGAATACTGCGTACATCAAAAATACCCGTGCTCATAGCCACTAGTCTGTCGACTTTCGAAGGACTGATAGCATATTTTTGAAGTATGGTTGATAAACTCTCGCCAGGCTTCAGGATATCTTTTACAACAAAAAATGAATCGATTACAATTCCATATTCAATGCGCGGTTCAGGAATATAATTATTTTCGGACAGCGGTTCTTTATGCAGACCCGAAAAGTAATAATCAATGCCTGTGAGCAATGCAATTGCCGCGACCAGAAGCAGCAAGATTTCAATTATTCTTCTTTTTGTAAAGAACTTCATATTGATTTTTTTGAATTTAACGGATACAGGGCAAAAGTATTGCCCTGTATCTGCAAAGGGTGCGCCAACAAGTGCGTGTTTATTTTGTAGTAACCTGAAATATTATCTAATTCAGGTGGCTAAGCGCAAAGTCGCGGCCGGCTTGTAAAGCACTCAGGTTTAACTGAACTATTTCGTCGCCTTTTCTTGTAAAAATTGAACGGATTGCTTGCTGTATATCCTCATAAGGAATATCCAGGAAGGGTGATGCTGCACCCAAAATTACCATGTTGGCCGATTTTGGAGAGCCCATATCACGTGCGATGATATCTGCATCCAAGGCAATATGCCTTGGTTGCTGCTCAATTTCAGCCATGAGTTTGTCCATTTCAGGGTAGTTTGGGATATTAATATAGGGTTTGGTGTTGGTAATAAGCCAGCCCTGATCCGAAAGCATAGGCAAATATCGCAACGATTCCATGGGTTCAACCGAAATAATCATATCGGCTTTGCCCATCGGAATTAGGTCTGATGCAATGGGTTTATCAGATATTCTCAGGTTTGATTGTACATCGCCACCCCGCTGACTCATGCCATGCACTTCGGCTTGCTTGAGGTTCAACCCAGCTTTTAAAGCTGCAGTACCAATGGTAGCAGCGATTGATAAGATGCCTTGTCCGCCTACACCGGCGAGAATAATGTCTTTTTTCATGCTACACTGTTGCTTTTTCGGTTGACTGACTTTTTTTGGCTTCACGCATCCGCCGTGTGAGGGTTTGAATGCATTCGCGCCTGGGGATAATCACTGAAACACCTTGATATTCTATCTCTTGTTTCATTATAGCAAGGTTTTCATCGTGATGCTTCTGCAGAGGGTTTATCACCCTGATGTGATCTTTATCCACTCCCAGGGCAAGGCAGATATCTTCTATTTTTCCGACAGCAGCAGAATCCTGACCTCCGGTCATACCGGTAGTGCCATTGTCGAGTATCATCACCGTAATGGACGAGTTGCCATTCACTGCATCAAGCAGTCCGGTCATACCTGAATGGGTGAAGGTGGAATCGCCGATAACAGCCACTGCGGGCACCAGTCCTGCATCAGCAGCACCCTTGGCCATAGTAATGGAGGCCCCCATATCAACGCACGAATTGATGGCATCAAAAGGTTCGAGGGCTCCGAGTGTATAGCAGCCGATATCAGAAAAAACGCGGCCCTTAAAGTAGGGCAGGAGTGCTTCGTTGAGGGCGTTATAGCTGTATATATGCGGACACCCCTTGCACAATGAAGGCGGACGACTGCTTACCAGAGCCGGAATGTCGCGGCCGCGGGTATCTTCCATTCCCAGCGCAACAGCCACAATGTTGGGATTTAATTCACCGTCGCGGGGAACAGTGCCATCGAGCCTGCCCCTGATGGTTTTACCTTTATTGAGTAAACCGCGCAACAACTCTTCTACCATCGGATATCCATCTTCCAGAATGAGTAATTCGTCGCAGGAATCATAAAATGCCGTAACCATCTTGCGTGGCAAAGGATATTGCCCAATACGAAGAACCGGATGCGGAACCTGTTGATCTTCGAAGTTTTCAATAAGATAGTTAAAGGCAAGTCCGCAGGCGATAATGCCCAGTTTTTTGTCGGGGTGATCGATCAGACTGTTGAAACCTGAGGTTTCAGATTCGGAAATAAATGCAGCCTGATTCCCGAGTAGGTGTTTATATTGCCTGCGGGCATTGGCTGGCAATAGAATAAACTGTTTAAGATTTTTGGGCAGGTGAAGTTCGTTTTGCGGTCTCATCGTGCGCCGCACAATGCCCGAGCGAGAGTGTGCCAGACGCGTGGTAATTCGCATTAGTACCGGAATTTGGTATTTTTCACTCAATTCAAACCCAAAATGAACCATATCATAGGCTTCCTGCTGGTTTCCGGGTTCGAGTATGGGTATTAAAGCGAATTTGCCAAAGAACCGTGAATCCTGCTCATTTTGTGATGAGTGCATTGATGGATCGTCGGCTGCAACTACAATCAAGCCCCCGTTGGCACCGGTGATGGCTGAGTTGACAAAGGCGTCGGCAGCTACATTCAAACCAACATGTTTCATGCAAACCATGGCTCGTTTGCCGGCATACGACATTCCAAGTCCGGCCTCCATGGCCGTTTTTTCGTTGGCACCCCATGAGGCAACTATACCAAGCGATTTGGCTTCTCTAGAGTGCATTACGTACTCGGTGATTTCAGTCGACGGAGTTCCCGGATAGGCGTAAATGCCTGATAACCCTGCATCAATTGCACCTTGCGCAATAGCCTCGGCGCCCAGTAATAATAACTTTTGCATATATTAAGTGTTTAATTTACAGCAATCTGAACTACTTTATAACAATAAAGTATACCGGACAAAACTATGAAAATTTAATCACATGCCGGGGGGTGGTGTTATTCATAATTGTTCTAAATTATTTTTCAACTAACAACTAACAGCTAACTGATAAAAGTAAAAAGTAAAAAGTAAAAAGGATATCTGGATAAACCGGCTATCAAACGCGAAATCATTCTTTTCTGACTTGTATCTGGGAGCTTAGGTGCAATAAACTGAGTGCTTCATGCGTCAAACTTTCGCGGGTTTGAACTGTTGAATTAAATTGTAGGCGAAAATCCGGTACTATTGAATTATGAATTTTCTGGCGCATTTGTATTTATCGGGTGATGATAGCGAGATTATCATTGGCAATTTTATTGCCGATCATGTAAAAGGCAATGCATCGGCTTTGTTTACTCCCGGAATTCGCAGGGGAATTCAGCTGCACCGGGCCATTGATACCTACACCGATACGCATCCTGAGGTTTTAAAGCAGATTCTGTTGCTCAGGCATCCTTTTCGCAAATATGCCGGAGTGGTGTTGGATATGTATTACGATCATTTTCTGGCCAAAGAATGGTCAGATTGGTGCAACGAACCTTTGTCTGATTTTTCATCGAGGATGTATCGTATTGTTAAAAGTTCAGGGGTGAGCCTACCGGCAAAAACACAGCGCATACTCCCATTTATGGAACAGCAGGACTGGCTTTCTAATTACGGAAATTTTGAAGGATTGCACCGTGCTTTTGCCGGTTTGGCCAGGCGCACGCCCTTTGTTTCGAATATGGAGCAGGCAACCTCGTTTTTACAGCAGCATTACGAAATATTTGCTGCCGGATTTGAAGTTTTTTTTCCTCAGCTTGATTCCTTTACCAGGCAAAAACTTTGGCAGATACAAACTGCCTGAAATAAGTTAATTGATATTTTTGAATTCTTCTACACGCGCAATGCCTAACGGTTTAAAGGTACATGCAATAAATAAAAAAGTCCTGCCACAACGCAGGACTTTTTTGCTACAAAATTTTTGATGAATTACACGAGACCCTGAGCAATCATGGCATCTGCTACTTTTACAAAACCACCTATATTGGCACCATTAATGTAGTTAATATATCCATCAGGTTCTTTACCGTATTTTACGCAAATTTCGTGAATGTCGCGCATAATCTGATGCAGTTTAGCATCTACTTCTTCGCGGGTCCATGAAAGGCGCATTGAGTTTTGAGTCATTTCGAGACCTGATACAGCAACCCCTCCAGCATTTGAAGCTTTTCCCGGGCAAAATAGTATTCTCTCTTTCAGGAATACTGCCACTGCTTCTGGTGTTGACGGCATATTGGCTCCTTCAGCTACAGCAAAACAGCCATTAGATACTAACATTTTGGCCTCATCTTCCGATATCTCATTTTGAGTTGCGCAGGGCAATGCTACATCGCATTTAACACTCCATGGACGTTTGCCTTCGTGAAATTCGCAGCCGTATTTATCGGCATATTCTTTTATCCTGCCGCGTTTTACATTTTTCAGATTCATTATATAGGCCAGTTTTTCGCTGTCGATTCCCTTTGGATCATAAATAAATCCGCTGGAATCCGAAAGTGTTACAACCTTACCACCAAGCTGGGTTACTTTTTCTACGGCATATTGAGCTACGTTACCACTTCCTGAAACGGTAACAATTTTGCCTTTAAGGCTTTCGTTGCGGGTTTTCAGCATTTCTTCGGCAAAATAGGTACAACCATAACCGGTTGCTTCTGGACGAATAAGCGAACCGCCCCACTCGCGGCCTTTTCCGGTGAGAACACCAGTAAACTCGTTGCGTAGTCTTTTGTATTGTCCAAACAGAAAGCCGATTTCACGTCCACCAACACCAATATCGCCAGCCGGCACATCGGTGTCAGGGCCAATATGACGGAATAATTCCGTCATAAAGCTCTGGGTAAATTTCATCACTTCATTGTCTGATTTGCCTTTAGGGTCGAAATCGCTACCACCTTTACCACCGCCCATAGGAAGTGTGGTCAGACTATTTTTGAGTACCTGCTCAAATGCAAGGAATTTAAGGATGCCAAGATTTACAGTAGGATGGAAACGCAATCCACCTTTGTAAGGTCCAATAGCACTGTTCATTCCAATGCGGAAACCGCGGTTAATCTGCACTTCACCTTTATCATCAAGCCAGGGAACGCGGAATATAATAACGCGTTCAGGTTCGGCCATGCGTTCGAGAATTTTTGCATCCTTGTACTTTGGATTTTCTTCGATAAATGGAATCAGCGATTCTGCAACTTCATGAACAGCCTGGTGAAATTCAACTTCACTCGGGTTCTTGGCAATAATTTTTGCCATGAAATCATTCAGTTTCTGATCAAATACGTTTGCCATAAAAATTTTGTTTTAAGATTTTTAGTTAAGTTGAAAACATGAGTCAATATTAGAGAATCTAAATCGAAGCAATGCAATTAATGTTGCTTATTTCTGCCTGTTTAGGGCCAAATTCAGTAATTTACGCATAAAACGTGGGTAAAACTCTTAAAATATGCTAAAAGGTAATTAACTATGCAGAAAGGTGTATCTGATTGATAACTATTGTTTTAATAATTTACTTGCTTGTGTATGCGATTTCATAGGCTAACAAGGAACCCTTCGTTAAACTTCTATTAAATTGTTACGAATGGCAAATTTAACCATATCTACCGTGGTTTTGAGATTGATTTTACGCATGATATTGTTTTTGTGCGATTCCACCGTCCGGATACTAACAAAAAGTTTATCAGCTATTTCTTTATTGGTATAACTTTCAGCAAACAAACGCAATACTTCGAGCTCCCGCTCGCTCAGGCTGCCTGTATGAGTATTTCTGATAGCCTGCTGTGCACCAGGCTGATTTAAATAACGCTTGAGAATGATATTGGATATTGACTTACTATAGTAGTCATAGCCACTACGCAATGTCATGATGGCTTCTATCATCTCGGCGCGATCGGTATCCTTGCTTAAAAAACCTTTTGCACCGGCTTTTAATGTTCGAAGGATGAAGCTTTCCTGAATGTTCATCGCCATAATCAGGATTTTTATTTGTGGATGTTCACGCAGAATTACACGTATCATATCAATATCATGGTCGCCTGGTTCATAGGCATTGATAAGAATAACATGAATGGGTAAAATGCGCAGTTTAATGAGTAATTCAGGGAGGTTGCGTACACATCCCATTATAGTAATATGCTGGTTATCAGATAGTAGAGCCTTTATCCCTTCACACACAATGTGATGATCGTCGACCAGAATTACTTCAATTTTACCCATGGGCGATGTTGAAATTTCTTCCGACGAAATTAGTACAAATACGCATAATATCAAACTACAAATACTCAACGATGCTTAAATAGGCCGTGTTTGCATACTTATCTTTTAGTAATTTAGACGGCTTAAAGCATTGTAGTATGATTGAAGGTTCAGGAACAGGTCCGGATATAAAAAAACTGATACACGAAAGGGGCGAGCGGCTTAAGGAGCTGGCGGCTATCAATCAAACCACTCAGATATTGCGAGAAGGCAAATCTGTTGATGAAACACTGCAGCAGCTTGTAATGATTTTTCCTGCCGCCTGGCAATATCCTGATTACACCAATGCCCGCATCCGTTTTAACGGTAAAGAATTCAGGTCGCCCGGGTTTAAAGAAGGTAAATGGATTCAGCGTCAGCATTTTGAGACCATCAGTGGCAAAACCGGAGCCATAGAAATATTTTATACCAGCGAGTTTGTTACCGCCGACGAGGGGCCTTTTTTGCTCGAAGAGCGGCATTTGATTAACAATCTTGCCAATATGGTTACCGGTTTCCTCAATAGTCAGGAAGCACGCACACTGCTGCGAAAGGCCCAGCACCAATGGTTGCCCGAAGATAAGCCTGCCGAAGGCGATGCCGCGCTACCCTCATCCCGGCAGCTACTCCAGAAATTTCTGAATAAAAACAACTACGACCGCGATATTTACCACGATCTTATGCCCTTTAAGGTTAAGGAGATTTTGCTGGTAGCCAATTTATATGATGCTTTCAGTATTGAGAAAGAGGGCCGGTTTTCAGAACATGTTTTGGGCGAATACCATCAGCTGAGCCTCACTTCAATGCCCCGGATTACCGGTGTTTCATCGGAAGAGGAGGTGTTTATGCAGCTTCAGTCAAAGCATTTCGATCTGATTATTTTTATGGTCGGTGCCGAAAAGAACCAGCCTTTGCTGCTCAGCGCTAAAATTAAGGATGAGTTTCCTTATATCCCGATATTTCTGCTGCTTAACAACAACAAAGACATTGCTTATTTCCAGGAAAAGCCGATGACACAGATAATTGACCGTATTTTTATCTGGAACGGCGAATCAAAGGTGTTTTTTGCAATGATCAAGCATATTGAGGATAAGATAAATGTTGAAAACGATACACAGGTTGGACTGGTAAGGGTAATTCTGCTGGTTGAAGATTCGCCGCAGTATTATTCCCGTTATCTGCCATTGTTGTATAGCATTGTGCTTGAACAAACCAAACGAATTATTGAGGATGTAAGTACCGATGAATTGTATAAAGTGCTCAGGATGCGTGCACGGCCTAAAATATTGCTGGCATCAAACTTCGAAGAGGCGCAGGAAATTCTTAACAAGTTTCGCGATTATATGCTTTGTCTGATATCAGATGTGAAATTTGATAAAAATGGCAAATCATTTAATCAGGCGGGATTTGAGTTGGTAAAATACGCCAGGGGGCTTAATGGTGATCTCCCTACTATAATTCAGTCGTATAATCCTGAAAACGCGCGGATGGCTTATCAGCTTAAAACCACCTTTATTGATAAAAATTCCGAAACCCTCGTTCAGGATTTCAAGAGTTTTATTACCCATTATCTGGGATTCGGAAATTTTATATATCGCGACAAGGAAGGAAGCCAGATAGCAGTTGCGCGCTCGCTCAAGGAGTTTGAGTCGCTACTGCGCACCATTCCCGATGAATCGCTTATTTACCATGCGCGAAAGGATCATTTCTCATTGTGGCTGATGGCCAGAGGAGAGATACAGGTTGCCAAAATAATTAATCCTGCCAAAGTCACTGATTTTGAAAGCCCTTCAAAACTCAGAGCCTACCTGATTGAAGTGATTCAGCAATTCCGCAACGAGCAGAATAAGGGTAAGGTTATTCCGTTTGAAGAATCGGCTATTTTGGACGAAACCAACGTAGTAAGCCTGAGCTCGGGTTCGCTTGGCGGAAAGGGACGGGGTCTTTCATTCATCAATACGCTGATTAACAACTATGATTTTGATCTGCTTTTGCCGAATATCAGAATCAGAACGCCCAAAACCTCGATAATCGGAACCGATGAGTTTGAAACATTTATCGAACGCAATAAATTGCACGATAAGGCCATGAATTCAGCTGATTATGAAGCAATACAGAAAATTTTTATCCAGGCTTCGCTATCCGAATCGCTGGTTAAAAAGCTGCGTATCCTCCTGCGTCATATTACCAATCCGATTGCCATACGTTCATCGGGGCTTTTTGAGGATTCGCTGATGCAGCCCTTTGCCGGTATATTTGAAACCTATCTGCTCCCCAATAACCACCCTGTTTTTTCGATTCGCCTTAAGCAGGCTATGGATGCTATTAAACTTGTTTATGCCTCGGTTTATTCAAAGGTCGCCCGGGGGTATATTGAGGCTATTCATTACAAAATTGAAGAAGAAAAGATGGCAGTCATTATTCAGGAAGTTGTGGGTAATCGGTTTGGCGACACCTATTATCCGCATATCAGCGGGGTAGCACAATCGTATAATTATTATCCCTTTGCCCATATGAAGCCCGAGGAGGGTTTTGCCGTTGCTGCCTTAGGATTAGGTAAGCAGGTGGTTGAAGGTGAGAAAGCCTATCGGTTTTCGCCACGTTATCCAACCACTGAAATCAATTCGGCGCAGGATCAGTTCAAAAACTCACAGGTTGATTTTTATGCGGTTAATCTCAAAAAGAAAGACCTTAACCTGCTCGCTGGTGATACTGTTGGGTTGATAAAGCTCGATCTGGATGAAGCGGAATGTCATGGTACTTTACGTCATCTGGCATCGGTTTACGATTTTGACAATAACCGCATTGTTCCCGGATTAACGCAGGCTGGCCCACGTATCATTAACTTTTCTAATATTCTAAAATACAATTATATCCCACTGGCAAAAACCATCGATACAGTTCTTGATGTTGTGAAAGAAGCCATGGGCTCACCTGTTGAAATAGAATTTGCCGTTGACCTTACGCGCGACGAGCAGCTAAGGGCTTCTTTTTACCTTCTTCAGATA
>Ga0172373_10000189_pt1 | contig 94638 bp, 86 predicted proteins | sample Lak10m_2_FD_114546 | JGI IMG/M metagenome (GOLD analysis project Ga0172373, IMG submission 114546) | Freshwater microbial communities from Kabuno Bay, South-Kivu, Congo - kab_092012_10m | ecosystem: Environmental > Aquatic > Freshwater > Lake | place: Democratic Republic of the Congo...
ATCGCCTGCTCAGGCGCCCCGTAATTCGTCAATACCTTCGTCGAATAAAAAACAGAACCAACCTCCAAAACAATGTCCGTAAACGTCCCGCCAATGTCAGCACCTAAACGTATCGTCGTCATTCCAGACCTTCCCTCGCAATCGCGGCCATACGCATCTGCGTAAGCGCCTCAGGGAAGCTGGCCAGATTGGAAACAGCCCCGGCGGCATTGCCAACCGTCGCCCGGCAAGTGACGAAATCGGTCAGGTCCAACATGCCATAGGGCGCAGTCAGACAGCTTTCATAAAGCCGCCGAATTTCGTTTCTTGCCCTGAGCATCGGCCGGAAATCTTGCGAAAACTGGCCGTTGCTCCTTTCCATTTTGGTCTCGCCCCCTGTGGCATCTGCCCGCCATCTTGCCCGAGATCAGAGGTTGACCAAAACAAAGAACGCCACAGGATAAGAAAGTTATTCTTTCGCCTTGGGCGTGCCAAAGTCGCAACGATCTGGCACGCCGCATCTTGTTGTGTCACCGGGGCGGGCGTGAATGGGGAATGAAAAACTGCCCGTTCACTTTCAAGATTCTGCCGGAATGAACCCGGATTTGCGCCAGAAGACCACGCGTGCTTCGATGCGGTCTATCGCCCAATAAAGCGCAAAGGCGATGGTCGAGAGCAAAATGACATGGGCGAAGACCACGTCCAGATTGAAGCGGATGCTCGCGGTTTCGATCAGCACGCCGACGCCGCGCCCCCCGCCCGAAAATTCGCCTACGAGGGTGCCAATCAGGGCAAGAACCCCTGCACTTTTCAGCCCGGCGAAAATGAAGGGCAGGGCGTTGGGAAGTTTCAGCTTGAAGAACCGCTGCCAACGGTTGGCGCGCATGGTGGCGAAAAGTTTGTCGCTGTCTTCGTCTACCCCTGCCAGGCCCGCGGCGGTGTCAACCATGACCGGAAAGAAGGCGATGGTGACAGCCATGACGACCTTTGGCGTCATGCCAAAGCCGAACCAGGCCACGAATATCGGGGCCAGGGCAACTTTTGGCGCGGCGTAAAGCGCAACCATATAGGGTTGTATCACCCGGCGGCCAAAGGTGGTTTCCGCGATCAGGGCACCAATGACAAAGCCGATGACGCCGGCAAAGAACAGGCCCAGGGCGGCCTGAATCAGCGTGACCCGGTAATTGACCCAGACCGTGCCGCCGGTAACGAAATTGATCAACAAATCATAAAGCGCAACCGCGGTTGAGCTGGCACGCGGAAGCACCAGTTCCGGCACCCACCCCATAAGAACAATGGCCTCCCAGGCTGCAAGCAGGATCAGGAATGAGCCGCCGACAAGCAGCGATCCGGGCAGCCGTTCGATCAGAGGATCCTGCCTGGAACCGGCGTAAGGCCCTTTGGCGCGGGCCGGGGATTTGCTGGATGGATTGCTCATGCGGATTTCTCCATCGAATAGCCGATGTGAAGCATCTGCCGGGCTTCCTCGACAAAATGCTGAAAAGCGGGGGTGGTTACGATATCGGGATTGCGATTTCGTGGCAGATCAACCTCGACAATGCCGGCGATACGGCCGGGGCGGGCGCTCATCACGATGACACGGTTCGCCAGAAATACCGCTTCCGAAATGCTGTGCGTAACCAAAATAGCGGTGCGTCCCAGCCGATTTTGCAGATCCAGCATTTGCATATTCATATGTTCACGCGTGAATTCGTCCAGCGCGCCAAAGGGTTCGTCCATAAGCAGGATTTCGGGCTCGGTAATCAGCATCCGGCAGATCGCGGCGCGTTGCTGCATTCCGCCTGAAAGTTCGTTTGGCATCCGCCCGGCAAAGCCGGTCAGCCCGACCAGATCCAAAAGCGCATCCGCCTTTTGGGTCGCAGCAGCGGCGGCGTTGCGGCCTTGGGTGATTTCGATCGGCAGCAAGATATTCTCGCGCACGGTGCGCCAGGGCAGAAGAACCGCCTTTTGGAACATCATGCCGATGCCTTGCGGCACACCCGTTACGGTCTGCCCGCCAACCTCGACTGTGCCGCTTGTGGCGGGCAGAAGGCCAGCGATAATATTCAGCAGCGTTGACTTGCCGCAGCCCGATGGGCCCAGCAGCACCACGAACTCACCCGCAGCCACATCAAGGGAAATATCCGTCAGGGCCTGAATCGTCTTGCCTTCGCTGGTGAAGGTTCGCGACAGGTCGCGGATGCGGACTGAAGGCTGACCAGCACTGAAAGTGGGGCGGAGTTCCGCCCCACCGTCGGCCTCGGCCGAACCCGGATTGCGGCCGAGAGCCTTGATCATTTGTTCCAGCCTTCGACAAAGGTATTGGACACTTCGGTCTTGGCGGCATCGGCACCGGCCGCACCGATCGAGATGATCAGATCGCGGTAGCTTGCCCATGTGGCTTCATCGACGCGGCCCATCGGCCCGGCGGCGGGGTCGGCCAAGGTGAACAGCGGATCGACGCCATCCAGCACCGCGCCGGCAAAACCGGGATCTTCGGTTTCATGCGGGGCGGCCGCGCCGCAGGTGGCCACCACCAGATCGCGGCTGGCCAGACCTGCCGCCGTCGCCTTTACAAGAGCGCGGCCCAGCCCTTCGATCACCGTGGCATTGTCGGCCATATAGGTGGAATCGGCAGCCAGAAGCAGGCCCGCGGTGCCCGGATAGCCTTCAGCCTCCAAGGGTTTGAAGGCAAATCCCATGCCGCCAAAGATGATTTCATCGACGAATGAGGCTGAGAACGCCTTGATCGTGCCGTCACCCATGGCCGAGGCCGCCATGCCGCCTTCGCCCACCGCAAGGGCCTCATATTCTGCGTCCGTGATGCCTGAAAATGCCATGACCGAACGCAGATAGGTTGCCTCACCACCCGAAACGCTGGTGATGCCGATGGTCGCCCCTTTCAGGTCTGCCAGAGATGCAACCGGCGAATCCCCAGCCGTCACAACACGGAAGGGAAGGTGCTGATAGTAGCTGTAAAAGCCGGTCAGATTGGCGCCCGCCCCGGTGGCGGCCAGAATGTCAGCCGGGGCCGAGACCGCAATCTGGGCCTGCCCCGCCAGCATTGCCTGAATCGCGGCAGAAGACCCATCCAGCCCCTGCATTGTCACCTCAAGCCCTTCGGCGGCAAACAGGCCTTCGCCAGCGGCCACATAAAAGGGCCAGTTGGCAAGGCAGAGATTGACTGGCAAGGCGACCGTGAGGTTCGTCTTGTCTTGTGCCATAACCTCTCCGCCAAGGCCAAGAAGTGCTGTCGTGGCGAGGCTGAAAGCCAATACTGAATTTTTGCGCATTTCATTTCTCCCGTTGTTGGATCGCCGCACTTTGGCAAGCGATGCTTTTTTCCGCCCTCTCCCGGCGGCAGGTCGCCGTGTCTGGATCGGTTTCGTTTCCCCTTCGTGTGTTCCCATCGGTGCGGGGCTTCCGGCGGTATCACTCCAACGCCAGATCGGCTTGGCCTTGGCGTGTCATGACTTTTCTTCTTGCAGGTGACGATCAAGCCAGGCCAGACAAAGCCCGGCCTGCGCAGGTGGACAACTCAGCACAACCCGGCTGCCGTTTCGTTCAAGTTCGGCCCGAAACATCTCGGGTTGCGGCGCGAACCAAGAGCGCCAGCCAGATCGGTGTTTTGGGCCGGTCGGTATGGAAATTGCGGAACTGTTGGCATCGGGGGGCGTTGCCGCACCGGCCTTAACGGCTGCCGGTGCTGCGGTGGCGGTGACAGCATCTGCGGCAAGCGGGGGGGCAGAAAGTTGCAGCGCCAGCGCCGCGCAAAACTGGCTCCACATGCCTTCGGCCTTGGTGCGCATCGGGTTCAGGCCCAGCGTGCCCAGCCGGCCCAAAACATCCGCCTGAGCGGTGACGCAAAGCGCGGTCTGCGCCTCACCCATGGGGGTCAGCCGCATTTCAACTCTGGTCGAAACCGAACTTCCGATCTTACCATCTTCACCACGCGCTTCAGCGCGCAAGAATTGCGGCGGCTCGGTTGCGGTGATGATGGTGCGGATGTCGAAATGCGCACTGATGAAGGCAATCTTCACCCGCAGGCGGGCGCGGTATTCTGTATCGCTGATCACAGAGACAGACTGCATCCCCGGCACGCAGGCACCCACCCGATCCGGATCAAGAAGGATTTGCCAAAGCGTCTCTGGCGTGGCGTCAAAGTTATGGCGAAATTCAAAGTCCATTCAACGCCCTCGCTGCGGCTTTGACCGCGTCAACAATGCCCTGATACCCGGTGCAACGACAAAGATTACCCGACAGCGCCTTGCGGATCTCGTCATCAGAAGGCATCGGATTTCCGGCCAGAAGCTCTGCCGAGGCCATCAGGAAACCTGGTGTGCAATAGCCGCATTGCAGCCCGCCATGGGTCATGAACGCCTCTTGCAGCGCATGTAGCGTTGCGCCATCGGCAAGCCCTTCGACCGTGGTGATGCTGCGACCATCCGCCTGAAAGGCCAGACACAGACAAGATTTGGTGACAGCGCCATCAAGATGAACCGAACAGGCCCCGCAGACCCCGGTTTCGCAGCCCCGCTTGGTGCCGGTCAGGCCCAGATCGTCGCGAAGAAAGTCGGCAAGCAGGCGGTTGCCGGGCACATCGGCCGCAATGGGTTCACCATTCAGGGTCAGGTGGATGTGATGGGTGCTCATGCGCTCTCCGTCCAGTCAAGGCCCGCGGCTTCGGCCACGATCCGGCGGGCTGCCGCACGCAGCACAGCGGTGCGGAAAACCGCATCGCCGCGCGCGTCCGAGATGGGTTCCAGCTTTTCGGCCACCAGCGCCGCGGCTTCGCTGGCAAGGGCAAGGGTTATGGGCCGCCCGGTCAGCGCGCGGGCGGCTTCGTCCATCACCCGCGCCACCGGAACAGCCGCGCCAACGGCCAGCCGCACATTCTGCCAGTCGCGCCCATCTGGCCCTGAAACAAATCGCAGCGCCACATTGGCGACCGGGCGATGTTCGGCCGGGGTGCGCAGGTGGCGGTGATAGAACACGCGCTCATCGGGCAGCGGCGGCGGAATGCGGATACCTGCCAATATCTCGCCCGGCTCTAGGGCGGTTGTGAAAAAATCAACCAAAAAGGCCCGCATCGGCAGGCGGCGCTGGCCCATTCGCCCGGCGATGATCACCTCTGCTCCCAGCGCAAGCAGGCAAGAAGGCGGGTCGGTCGCCGGATCGGCATAACACAGGTTACCGCCGACGGTGCCCTGGTTGCGAACCTGCGGATTGGCCAAAGAACCGAAAAGCCGGGCCAGTGCCGGATAGTGTCGGCGCACGGGGGCCGATGCCGCTATCTGGCCATGGCGGACCAGCGCGCCAATGTGCAGGCCCTCGGTTTCGCAATAGGTGATCTCTGACAACCCCGGAAGCTGCCCGATCGAAACGACAACACGCGGCGCAATCATCCGCTGACGCATGGCGAAGACCAGCGCGGTGCCGCCGGCAAAAACGCTGGCATCTTCGTCATGCTGATCCAGAAGCGCAAGCGCCTCGGCCATGGTTGCGGGGGTTTCAATATCAAAGGGCAGCATCACGCCCCTCCTTTTGCGCGCGCCAAACCGGCAAGGATCTTTTCCGGCGTTATCGGCAGATCGGTGATGCGCAGCCCCACGGCGTCATAGATCGCGTTGGCAATGGCTGGCGCGCCGGGCAAAATCGCGGTTTCGCTGGCCCCCTTGGCGCCCAAGGGGCCGTTCGGCTCGAACGAAGCGACAATGGCACTGTCGAGTGTGGGCACCGCATCGGCGGTGGCCATGGTATAGTCGGCCAGATTGCCATTTGAGAGCTGCCCGCTTTCGAACCGTGGCTCCTCATAAAGCGCCCAGCCCAGCGATTGCACCGCCGCGCCGTTCGATTGACCATGAACGGCAAGCGGGTTGATCGCCACGCCGCAGTCATCGGCCAACCGTGATTCAAGCAGCCGCACCTGTCCTGTTTCCGTATCCACTTCAACCTCGACCGCCTGCGCGGCAAAGGAATAGCCCGGTGCGATATTGCCGCGGTATTCGGCATCCATCCTTACCGTTTCCGGATCATGGCTGGCGGAAACGAGGATGCCTTCGCCACCGTGCCGGAAGATGTGATAGCGGCAAATCTCTGCCAGGGGCACCGCCAGATTGCCCGTGCCGCGGGCACGGATCATGCCATCGACAATCTCAAGATCTTCTTCGCTGTGGTCGTATTTTTCGGCGGCCGCGGCCAAAATCTGCCCCCGCGCCTGCCGTGCGGCTTTGGCCATGGCAGCGCCGGTGTTGATCGTCACACGCGAAGCAAGCGTGCCAATGCTAAACGGCGAAATGTCGGTGTCGGGTGTCTGAACAGTGATGTGGTCGGGCGAAATGCCCAGTTCCTTGGCGCAAATCTGCGCGAGCATGGTAAACGCGCCCTGACCCATGTCGGATTCGCCGGTAAGGATCACCGCGCGCCCATCTTCGTTGATCTTCAAAAGGATTGTTGCGCCATCCCAGTTGCCGATGGTGCGGTTGCCGCTGACATGCATCGCCGCCGCCATGCCAAGGCCGCGCCGTAAAACGCCCTTGCCCTTGGGCTGGGCCCGCTTCGTGTCCCAACCGATGGCGGCCCGGACATGGCTCAGGCAGGCGTCAAGCGCGCAACTGCCGATTTTCCAGCCATGCACGGTGGTTTCCCCCGGACCAATGGCGTTGCGGCGGTGCACATCAAAGACATCAAGCCCAAGCTTTTCGGCCATCGTGGCCAGATGGCTGTTCAGCGCAAACAGCATTTGCGTGCCGCCAAAGCCCCGGAAAGCCCCGCGCGGAAGGGTGTTGGTATAGACCAGCCGGGCGCGGGTGCGGATGTTGGCAATGCGTTGCATGTTGTCGCTGCGCATGGCTGAGACAATCAGAATATCCGGGGCCAGCCCGGCAAAGGCACCGCAATCTGCCAGAATTTCCACCTCTTTCGCCGTGATCGTTCCGTCGCGCCGCATCCCCAGACGCAGCCGGATGGTTTCCGGCACGCTGAGACAGCCCGACAGCATATCTTCGATCCGGTTCAGGCCCAGACGCACCGGGCGGTCGGTGCGGGTTGCAAGAAACGCGGCAATCAAACTGCTGCGCTCCTCTACGATCTTGCCGCCAAAACCGCCCCCAACCGTGGCCTGAACCACGCGGATCGAGGAAACCGGGCGGTCTAGCGCCTCTGCCAGCCGTTGGCGGGCAAGAAAAACCGATTGTGTCGAAGTCCAGACAGTCAGCCGCCCGTTGGCATCGCTGGCGGCAACCGTCGCCATTGGCTCCATATAGCCGGGATATTGCGAATGCACGTTGTAGATTTCTTCGTGAATAAGCTCTGCTTCAGCAAAACCCGCTTCGATGTCGCCGCGCTGGATGTTGATTTCGTCGGCCAGATTGCCGCCCGTATGAACCAGCGGCGCATCCGCAACCAATGCCGCGGCCGGGTCCAGCAGGGCGGGCAGCGGTTCATAGCTGATCTGAATAAGATCCAGCGCCGCATCAGCGATTTCGGGCGTATCGGCTGCGACCGCGGCAACTTCCTCGCCGACAAAGCGCACGATGTCGCGCGCCAGGACATGCTGCTGCTTATGGCTAAGCCCCCACGCCCGCGCCGGAACATCCTTGCCCGAGACCACAATCCGCACCCCCGGCAAGGCCCGTGCGGCGGTAAGGTCTACCGCAAGAATACGGGCATGGGCATGAGGGCTGCGCAGGATGCGGGCGTGCAACATGCGGGGCAGGTGGATGTCGCCGGCATAGACGGCGCGGCCCAGAACTTTTTCCCGGGCATTGAGCTGCGGAATGCCTTCACTTTCACCCGCCAAACCGAAGCCCCCCTGAATGCAGATCGGCCATCCGGCCCAATTTGTTGACTAAACAACAAAATCAGGTTGGACGATTTTTGTTGACGGATCAACAAAAATTTTTTACTTGTCAGATCAGGCATTTGCCACAATTTTTGGCCCAGCGCATGGAATCGGGTAATGGGCCGAAAGGGGAAGCAATTGAACAGCGCCATAGCCGAAAACGCCAAGACTTGCCCTTGGTCAGAGCTGGACGCAGACGGATCCTCGCTTGTTGTCCATGACTTTCTGACCAAACATCTCAGCACGCTCATCAGCACGATGCGGCGTGAGGTCACCTTGCCCTATGCCCGCTCGGCCGATCTTTCGATCGTCGAATGGCGCCTTTTGTCGCTGACTGCGCATTCTGGCTCTTTGCCCTTCGGAGAGCTTGTCACCCAGTCCACCTCGGATAAGGCGCAGGTCAGCCGCACTGTGCGCGTGCTGGAAGAGCGCGGTCTGCTGGAGCTGCGCCCTGAATCTGAGGCCTCGCGCAAGAAGCTGGTCTGCGTCGTGACCGAGGCCGGAATGCGCGTCTATGATGCGGTCATTGGCAAAGCCCGTGCGGCGCAGGCGCAAACGCTGCTGATCCTGTCGCGCGATGAACGGGAAACCCTGTATCGGGCGCTGGAAAAGCTGCAATCGGCGCTGGACGGTTGATCGCCGCTGATTGTCGCCGTGCAAGCTAAGGGCGCCAGATCATGGCATCCTGCCAATCGGCAGATGGGGTGCCGTCCTGAACAGCACAACGCAAGTCTCGTGAAATTCGATTGCTGCAAACTTAGCTGTCAAACTCTGCCAACTTTAATGGCGAGCCACAGCCACAGCCTTATCCACAGAAGATTTCGCCAGTTTTTACTTTACAGGCTTTCGCCTTGGCGACACAATATTTAGTAAGGTGTGTGTCAGGCATCACTGAACCTTGCCTGATACACAGCCTGTTGCGGATTGGTGTTCGTAAAAGGCGTTATGGTGGGGCTGGCATGTCAATTTCTGAAGATTTTCTCGCGCTGGATGACATGCATCCGATCGACTTGGTCGAAGATCTTGCCGCGCATCATGCCTGGGAATTCGACCGTGTCACCGATGACCAGATCGCCATGGCGGTTGAAGGGCAGTGGCGCAGCTATTCGCTGACGCTGGCGTGGTCAGCGCAGGATGAGACTTTGCGCCTGATCTGCACCTTTGAAATGGAGCCGCCAGACCACCGCCTGCCTGCGTTGTTTGACGTTTTGAACCGCTGCAACGACATGGTCTGGAACGGCGCTTTCACCTATTGGACGGAACAAAAGCTGATGGTTTGGCGCTATGGCTTGTGCCTTGCGGGCGGCCAAATGGTGGGGGCTGAACAGATCGACCGGCTGATTTCGGCGGCGGTGATGGCCTCGGAGCGGTTCTACCCGGCATTCCAAATGGTGTCTTGGGCGGAACACAGCCCGGCCGAGGCGATGAAAGTCGCCATTGCCGAGGCCTATGGTCGAGCCTAACCTGCCTTCCGGAAATGGAGGGTTCTCATGGCTTTGGAACAGGTTGCCTCGCAGGGGCTGGTGCTGCTTGGATGTGGCAAGATGGGATCGGCGCTGTTGGCAGGGTGGCTGGCCGCAGGGGTGCCGGCAAGATCAATCTGGGTGCTGGAACCGCATCCCAGCGATTGGCTGAAAGCAAGTGGCGTTAACCTGAACATGGGGCTGCCGCCATCGCCGGCGGTTGCGCTTTTGGCCGTAAAACCGCAGATGATGGGAGAGGCTTTGCCTGCCTTGCAGGCGTTGGGTAATGGCAAAACGCTGATGGTGTCGATCGCGGCGGGCACCTCGATTGCCACGTTTGAAGCCACCTTTGGCCGTGAAACCCCCATCGTGCGCACCATGCCCAATACGCCCGCCATGGTGGGGCGCGGCATTACCGGCATTTGCGCCAATGCCCATGCCGGGACGGCAGGTCTTGCACTGGCCCGCGCCTTGATGAGCGCGGTGGGCGAAGTGGTGGAGCTGGATGGCGAAGACCAGATTGACGCGGTTACGGCGGTTTCCGGATCTGGTCCGGCCTATGTTTTTCATCTGATCGAAGCCATGGCGGCAGGCGGGGTGGCGCAGGGGCTTTCGCCCGATGTGGCGATGAAACTGGCGCGCGCCACCGTTTGCGGTGCGGGCGAACTGGCCTATCGGGCGGGCGAAACGGCGGCAGAGTTGCGCGTGAATGTCACCTCGCCCGGCGGCACCACGGCGGCGGCGCTGGCCGTGCTGATGAACCCTGAAACCGGCTTTCCGCCGCTTTTGGCCCAAGCGATCAAGGCCGCGACCGAACGCGGAAGGGAGCTTGGCAAATGACTGCATCCACCATCAGCAATGACGATTTTGCCAAGGTCGATATTCGTGTGGGCCGCATCACCCGCGCCGAACCCTTCCCCGAGGCTCGCAAACCCGCCATCAAGCTTTGGGTCGATTTCGGGCCCGAGATTGGGGAAAAGCGGTCTTCGGCCCAGATCACCCGGCATTATGCGCCCGAAGATCTGATCGGCCGGCAGGTTTTGGGGGTGGTGAATTTCCCGCCCCGGCAGATCGGACCGATGCGCTCTGAGGTTCTGGTGCTTGGCCTGCCGGATGAACAGGGCGAGGTGGTGCTGATCGGCCCCGGCCATGCGGTGCCCTTGGGCGGAAAGCTTTTCTGATGAAGCTTCTCATCACCCGCCCCTTGCCCGATGTGGTGATGCAGGCCGCCCGCGCCCGTTTCGATGTGACAGCACGACAAAGCACCCTGCCGCTGACGCCGGATGAACTGCGCGCCAGCCTGCGCGATTTTGATCTGGTGCTGCCGACGCTGGGCGATCTTTACGGCGCTGCGGTTTTTGCCGATGTGCCCGCCCCGCGCGCAAAAATGCTGGCCAATTTCGGCGTGGGCTTCAACCATATCGACGTTGGGGCGGCGCGGGCTGCCGGGCTGCAAGTTTCGAACACCCCCGGCGCCGTGACGGATGCCACGGCCGATATTGCCATGACCCTGCTTCTTATGGTGGCGCGGCGGGCGGGCGAAGGCGAACGTCTGATGCGCGCCGGGCAGTGGCAAGGCTGGCATCCGACGCAAATGCTGGGCCTGCACCTGACGGGTAAGACCCTTGGCATCATCGGTATGGGCCGGATCGGCAAGGCGATTGCGCGGCGGGCGCATCATGGTTTTGGGATGCAGATCCTTTATCACAATCGCAGCGCGGCGGAGCCGGGGCTTCCCGCCCGCGCCGTAACTTTGGCCGAGGCAATGGCCGCTGATGCCGTGGTGGTTGCGGTGCCCGGAGGGGCGGGAACGCGACATCTCATCAATGCCCAGACGCTTGCCCATATGCAGCGTCACGCGATTTTCGTGAATATCTCTCGCGGCGATGTGGTGGATGAGGCGGCGCTGGTGCAGGCGTTGAAATCCGGCGCAATCGCCGGGGCGGGCCTTGATGTTTATGAACATGAACCCAAGGTCCATCCGGGATTGATGGCGTTGGAAAACGCCACGCTGCTGCCGCATCTTGGCACCGCCGCGCTGGAGGTGCGCAGCGCCATGGGCATGATGGCGCTTGATAACCTGACAGCCTTTCTTGAAGGCCGCGCCCTGCCGAACCCGGTTTAAACCCGGCCTTTGGGCGCAGGTCATGCGCTTGTGTGTGGCATTGGACAGAACTGTCTAGACTTTTGTATGGCCGGTGCTAATGTCGCGCCAACGCAAGCGGAGGGTTGATCGTGAAAAGCCATTATCGGGTGGTTGTGATTGGCGGCGGTGTCGTCGGGGCTTCGGTTTTGTATCACTTGGCAAAGCTGGGCTGGAAAGATGTCTGCCTGCTGGAACGCTCTGTGCTGACGGCGGGGTCGTCATGGCATGCGGCGGGGGGCTTTCATGCCCTGAACGCCGATCCGAACATGGCCGCCTTGCAGGCCTATACCATTGATCTTTTGTCACAAATTCAGGAGGAATCCGGGCAGGACATCGGGTTGCATATGACCGGCGGCCTGACCTTGGCCGGCACGCCCGACCGCTGGGAATGGCTGCAATCGGCCTATCGCACCTTTCAGTCGATCGGCATCACCGATTGCCGCCTTGTCAGCGCCAAAGAGGCCGGAGAGCTGAACCCGATCATGTCTACCGACGGCATCCTTGGTGGCATGTGGGCTGACCGCGAAGGCTATCTGGACACGACCGGCACGGTTCACGCCTATGCCAAGGCCGCGCGCAAACGTGGCGCAGAGTTTTACGAACACACCAAGGTGGAATCGCTGGAAGAAACCACCGATGGCTGGCGGGTCATCACCGACAAGGGTGTTATCACCTGCGAACATGTAGTCAATGCGGCGGGGCTTTGGGCCAAGCAGGTTGGGCGCATGGCCGGGATCGAATTGCCGGTTTCGCCACTGAAGCACCATTACCTGATTTCAGATACCATTCCGGCGCTGGAAAAGTTGGATTTCGAAGTGCCGATGACGGTTGACCTCGAAGGTTTCACCTATCTGCGGCAGGACCAGAAGGGCGTGTTGCTGGGCATTTACGAAATCCAGCACGAACATTGGGCGATGGATGGCGCGCCCTGGAACTATGGGATGGAGCTGTTTCAGGAACAGACGGATCGGATCGAGAAAGAACTGACGCTGGGATTTGAACGCTATCCGGCGCTGCAAGATGTCGGCGTGAAAACCTGGGTCAACGGGGCTTTCACCTTCTCGCCCGATGGCAACCCCTTGGTGGGGCCGGTGCGCGGCAAGCGCGGCTATTGGTGTGCCTGTGGGGTGATGGCGGGCTTTTTGCAGGGCGGGGGTGTTGGCAAGACACTGGCGGAATGGATGGTTCACGGCGAGCCCGAAGCCGATGCCTGGGCCATGGATGTGGCGCGCTATGGTGATTATGCCCAGAACAAGCGCTTCATCAAGGAAACCACCGGGCAGTTCTATACCCGCCGTTTCGTGATGACCTATCCGAACGAACAGTTGCCCGCTGGCCGGCCGTTGAAAATGGCCCCAGCCTATAGCGAAATGACCGATGCCGGTTGCCGTTGGGGTGTCAGCGCCGGGCTGGAGGTGCCGCTTTATTTCGCGCCCACGCCTGAATTTACCGAAAAGCCCACGCTGAAACGGTCGAATGCCCATGACATCGTGGCCGCTGAATGCAAAGCCGTGCGCGAAAATGTCGGGCTTTTGGATATTTCCGGCTTTTCGCGGTTTGAGATTTCAGGCGCGGGTGCCGAAGCCTGGCTTGACCGTCTGATGGCATCGCGGCTGCCGGGGCCGGGGCGGGCGCGTCTGGCGCCGATGCTGTCGGAAACCGGCAAGCTGAAGGGCGATCTGACCGTTTTCAACTGGGGCGATGGCACTTGGTGGATCATGGGCAGCTATTATTTGCGCGAATGGCACCTGCGCTGGTTCCACGACCACATCGGCCAAAACGTTGCGATCCGCGATCTTTCGGAAGATGTCGTTGGCTTCTCGCTGGCCGGGCCGGATGCGCGCAAGGTCATGGAAAAACTGACCGACGGCCCGATTGCCGATTTGCCCTTCATGGGCTGCGCCGGTTTTGACATCGGGCTTTATCGCTGCAAGGTGGGCCGGCTTTCGGTGGCGGGCGAGCTTGGTTATGAAATCCATTGCCGCGCATCGGAACATATCGGCCTGCGCCGCCTGCTGCGTGCGGCGGGGGCGGAATTCGGCCTGCGCGAATATGGTTTCAACGCGCTTCTCAGCCTGCGGTTGGAAAAGAGCTTTGGGATATGGTCGCGCGAATTCACCCAAGGTTACACCCCCGCCATGACCGGGATGGACCGCTGGATCGACTGGGACAAGGATTTCATCGGCAAAACAGCGGCGCTGGCCGAACGCGTCAATCCGCCGGACAAAGTGCTGGTGACGCTTGAGCTCACGCCCGGCGATGCCGATGCCAGCGGCTATGAACCGGTTTGGCAAGATGGCACGCTGGTGGGCTTTGTCACGTCGGGCGGCTATGGCCATACGCTGAAAAAATCGCTGGCCATGGCCTTGGTGGACCGGGCCGCAGCCGCGGTTGGAACCAGTGTGAGCGTTCATATCGTGGGGGTCGAACGCGCGGCAAAGGTCATTGCGCCTTCGCCTTATGATCCGGCAGGAAAGGCGATGCGCGCATGAGCGAGATGGAAACCCAGGCCGGGGCCTCCCGGCAATCGCGCCGCCGCCGTGAAGGGGCGGCTCCGGCCAAGCGCGAGACGAATTATCGCCAGTTGCGCAATCCTTTCCCGGTGATGTCGGTCTTTTCCGATGATGAAATCGCCAATATGCACGAAACCGCGCTGCGCACGTTGGAAGAACTGGGCATGAAGGTGCTGCTGCCCGAAGCCCGGCGGCTTTTCGCGGCAGCGGGCGCGCGGGTTGAAGATGAGATGGTCTATATCGGCCGCGAGATCATCGCCGCCGCTTTGGCTTCTGCGCCGCGCTCCATCCACTGCCGCGCCGGTTCGGCCCGGCGCGATGTGGTGCTGGAACTTGGCGCACTGGCCTTTCAACCCGGTGCCGGCGCGCCCAATGCAACAGATCTGAAGCGCGGGCGCAGGCCCGGCTCGGCCGCGGATTTCCGCGACTATACCCGCATCGGGCATCATTATGATGTGTTTCAGATGATGTCGCCTTCGGTGGAACCACAAGACGTGCCAACCCATCTGCGGCACTATTTCACCCTGCGCACGCAGATGGAGCTGACCGATAAGTTTCCCTTCCTTTTCGCCCGTGGCACGCCGCAGACGCTGGATAATTTCCAGATGCTGCAAATCGCCCGTGGTTTGACGGAAGATGAATTTCGGGCTGGTGTTCACAGCTATACGATCATCAATACCAACTCGCCCCGCTGTCTGGATATTCCCATGGCGCAAGGGCTGATCGACTTTGCCCGCCATGGCCAGATGTCCATCGTGACCCCCTTTACCCTGATGGGGGCGATGGCCCCGATCACGGTGGCGGGGGCCATTACCCTTTCCCATGCCGAATGTCTGGCCGCAATCACGCTGACCCAACTGGCAAAGCCGGGGGCGCCGGTGTGCTATGGCACCTTCACGTCGAATGTGGATATGAAATCGGGCGCCCCCGCGATGGGCACGCCCGCGCATTTTCAGGCATCACTTGCGGCGGGGCAGCTTGCGCGGATGCTGGGCCTGCCATGGCGCTCGGCGGCCGGATCGGCCTCAAACCTCAATGACGTGCAGGCCGCGAACGAAAATCAGCTTGGCCTTTGGGGCTGCCTGCTTTCGGGGGCGACGGTTATCATCCATTCGGCCGGCTGGTTGGAAAGCGGGCTTTCGGTCAGCTATGAAAAGCTGATTACCGATGTCGAAGTGCTGAATATGGTGGCCGAACTTTGCGCTGGCGCCAAGGCTGGCCAAGACGAAATCGGCTTTGCAACCGCCTTGTCACAGGTTGCGCCCACCGGGCATTTCTTTGCCGCACCGCAAACGATGGACCGATACGCCACCGCGTTTTACGAACCCGTCGTGCATGATTATACCAATTTCGGCACATGGACAGAACGCGGCGCGAAAGATGCCTCGACACGGGCCACCGCAGTTTGGGAAGCCATTCTCGATGCCCCCGTGACCAGTTGCACCGCGCCTGACAGGCTGGCATCACTGTGTGACTTTATCGAAAAGCGCACAGCCGAAGGCGGTGCCCCACCAGAAAGCTGATCGCTATGGCCGTCCGGCCCATAACCGCGCCCCCGACCGAAGCTTTGCCCGGAAACGTCAAGGTCACGCGCGAAGACTGGCTGCGTGTGGCGATGGATATTCTGGTGTCGGACGGGGTATCAGAGGTCAAGGTCTTGACCATCGGCGCCCGGCTGGAGGTGTCGCGTTCCTCGTTCTACTGGTATTTCAAAAGCCGCAAAGATCTGCTCAACCAGCTTTTGGCAGAGTGGGAGCGCACGAATACCGGCATTTTGCTGCGGGCGGCGGAAATGCCCGCAGCAACGATCACGGCGGCGCTGAACAACTTTTTCTGTTCCATCATCGACCCGGATGGCTTCAACCATCAGCTTGATTTTGCGGTGCGTGAATGGGCCAGGCGCGATGGGGCCGTGCGCCGGGTGATCGACCGTTCCGACAGCGCCCGAACACGGGCCTTGGCGCAAATGTTCGAACGCCATGGCTACCCGCCGGCCGAAGCAGATATTCGCGCGCGGGTGCTGTATTACCAGCAGATCGGTTATTACGCGCTGGAACTGAACGAAACCATGGAAGAGCGCCTGCAACGCGCGCCGCTTTATCTGTTTGCCTTTACCGGCGTGCATCCGTCTGATGCCGAAGTTGAAGATTTCAGCCGCTTTGCCCGTGACGTTGCCATGCGATAAGCTGGGGCTTCTGGCCGGGCAGGGGGATTGCATGGAACTTTTCTTGGGGGTCGATGGTGGAGGAACGGGCTGCCGTGTGGCCTTGGCAGATAGCCGTGGCCGTGTTCTGGCGCGCGCCGAAGATGGCCCGGCCAATATCGCCACAAATCCCGAAGCTGCGCTTGCCCATATCCTGCGGGCCAGCCAACTGGCCTTGACGCAGGCGCTGGGCGAAGATGCGGGCAAGGCGGCGCTTGGCAGGTTGCGTGCGGGGCTTGGGCTGGCGGGGGCAAATGCCTCAGGCGCGGCGGCATGGCTGGGCGCGCGTTTGCCTTTTGCCCAATCTCGCATCGAAACCGATGCCGTTACGGCGGTGAAGGGCGCTTTGGGGGCAGATGACGGTATCGTTGCGGCTATGGGAACCGGTTCGGTTTTTGCCATTCAGCAGGCGGGCGCGCAGCGCCAGATCGGCGGCTGGGGCTTTGGGCTGGGCGATGAGGGCAGCGGCGCGGTTCTGGGCCGGGCGCTTTTGGCGCGGGCCTTGCGGGCGCGCGATGGGGTGCTGCCCATGTCGGCGCTGTTGGCACAGGTGATGGGCGCCTTTGGCTCGGCCGAAGAAATGGTTGCCTTCAGCCTGACGGCGCGGCCCGCCGATTATGCCGCCTTTGCCCCCCGGCTTTGGGCCAGCCCCGATGATCCGGCCGCCGTGGCAATCCTGTCTGCCGCTGTGGCCGATGTGCGCGCCACCATTGCCGCGCTGCAACCGCCCGTGCCTTTGCCGGTTACCTTTATCGGCGGGCTTGGGCCTGGCTATGCCGCACGCCTGTCTGATTGGCCCCAGCGCCCGGCCCGTGGCAATGCCCTTGACGGGGCGCTTATGCTGGCGATGGAGCGTGCATGACCAGATTATCCCAGAAAATGATGCAGGGGGCGTGATGCAGCAGGCATTCACCGGAGCCGATATTTTTGATGGCAGCATTTTGCATCGCGATACGGTCTTGTTGGTTGAAAACGGCCGGATCGCTGGCTTGTCGCAAACTGTGCCGCAGGGCGCGCGGGAAGTCCGCCTTGCCGGTGGCACGCTTGCGCCGGGGTTTCTTGATCTTCAGGTCAATGGCGGCGGCGGCAAGATGGTTGGCGCCGAAACTGATGCGGCCCAGATCGCCCGGCTTTGCGCGCTGCACGGAACGCTGGGGGCTACGGGCATATTGCCCACGCTTATCACCGACACGCCTGAGGTGACGGCGCAGGTCTTAGCCGCAGGCATTGCGGCGGCACGGGCAGGGGTTCCGGGGTTTCTGGGCCTGCATCTGGAAGGCCCGCATCTCGACCCGCGCCGCAAGGGCGCGCATGATGCCCGGCTGATCCGCCCCATGACCGAAGATGATTTGGCGCTTCTTTGTGCGGCGGCGCAGGAACTTCCGGCGCTGATGGTGACGCTGGCCCCCTGTGCCGCCACCGCCAGCCAGATCGCGCAGCTTGCCGCATCTGGGGTGATTGTCAGCCTTGGCCATGCCGACGCCCGCCTTAACGAGGCTAAGGCCGCGATTTCCGCCGGTGCGCGCTGTGCCACCCATCTTTTCAACGCGATGAGCGCCCTTGGCAGCCGTGAGCCCGGCTTGGTTGGTGCGGTGCTGACATCTGACATCGCGGCGGGCGTCATTGCCGACGGGCATCATGTCGCCATTGAAACCCTGCGTGTGGCGCTGGCCGCACGGCCGCAAGGGCTGTTTCTGGTATCAGATTGCATGGCCGTTGCGGGCGGCGATCTGGCCGAGTTTACCCTTGGCGGGCGGCGCATTCTGCGGCAGGGCGGGCGGCTTGCGCTGGAAGACGGCACTTTGGCCGGGGCTGATCTGACCTTGCCACAAGCGGTGCGGGTGATGGTTGAAAGGGTGGGCCTGCCCTTGGAACGCGCTTTGGCCATGGCCACATCGACCCCTGCCGCGCTGCTTGGGCGGCCCGAACTGGGACGGTTTATGCACGGAGATGTTGCCGATCTGGTGCATCTGGCACAGGATATGACCTTGGCTGCGGTCTGGCGTGGCGGGCAGGCTTTGCCTTAGATTTGCGCCATGCGGCGAATTGTCAGGAAGGCTCGGGTGGTTTTGCCCGTCCCCCCTGCCTATATTGCAGCCCAGACCAAAAAACTGGCGCGCTGGTTTCAGACTGCCTGTGAAAGGAAAAAATATGACGAAACCGGCTGAAACAGATGATCTGCCGTTGGAAATTGCCCCGCAACCGGCGCAACCGGCAAAAAGGGTTTTGCGGTTTCAAAAACGCTATCTTCTGGTTTTGTTGGTTCCGGCCCTGATGTTTTCCGGCGCGGTCATGGGGATGTATTTTCAGCCGCCCGCCCTGCGTGGGTTTTATGCGCTGACGGGGCTGACACCGGGGGCGGGAACCACATCGCCCATCGCGCTGCCGGCCGATGTTGAATTGCCAAAGGATATGGCGGAAACCATGCGCCCGACCGATGTTCTGGGTCTGGCGCGGCTCTTACCGCAGGGCGATATTTCCATCGTCGCCGCCCCCTATGGCGCGGGCGATGCGCGTGTGGCCGAAATCTTGGTGGCCGAAGGCAGCCGGGTTGAAAAGGGCGCGCCGGTGGCCGAACTGGATAACCTCGACTTTCTGGAAGCCGCCGTTCTGCTGGCCGAGGCCAATCTTGCCGTGCGCGAAGCCACGCTTGCCGCCACCCGCGCCACGGTGCAAAGCAGCCGGGATGAGGCGCAGGCGCTTTTGAACCAGACCACCGCCGCCGCGACCGAGGCAACGACCCAGCGCATTCGCACCGATGATCTGTTTCAGCGCGCCGTAACCACCGAAGCTACCCGCGATGCCGCCCGCGCCGCCGAAAATCAGGCACTCGCCGCCGTCGCCAAGGCCGAGGCCACTTTGGCCCGTTTTACCGCCGTTGCCCTGGAAGAGCAGCCCGATGTTGTGGTTGCGGCGCGCAATGTCGATGCTGCGCGCGCCGATCTGGCACGGGCGCGGCGCGATACCGCCCGCGCCGTGGTGCGCGCGCCCATTTCGGGCACTGTGCTGGACATTACCGCAACGCCCGGCGAACGCCCTTCGGCAGAGGGCATTATGCAGATCGGGGACACCTCGGCCATGATGGCCGAAGTTGAAATCTGGCAAGACCGCATTTCGCAAGTGGCCGTGGGTCAGCCGGTGGAACTGGCCGCAACCGCGCTGGGCACCACCTTTCAGGGCAAGGTGCAGTCGATTGGCCTGACGGTGGGGCGGCAGGGGCTTTTGTCTGACGATTCCGCCGCCAATACCGATGCGCGGGTGGTCAAGGTCATGGTGGCGCTTGATGCCAAATCATCCCCCCTTGCCGCCGGTTTCACCAATCTTGAAGTTATCGCCCGGATCGACACTCAGACCAAGCCCAAGGCGACACCATGAACGGGCTTGTCACCCGCCTGATGCAGGCGATCTTTGGCCGCCTGCCGATTGGCTGGCTGCAACTTTCGCACAGCCGCCCGCGTTTCATTGCTGCCCTTGCGGGGGTGGCTTTTGCCAATGTGCTGGTTTTTGTGCAGCTTGGCATCATGAACTCGATGGCGACGGCCACGCTGAAACCTTATGATTTCTTTCGCGCCGACATCATGATTTCCGCCCCCGATGCCAATTCCATGTCTGAAGGGGGCAATGTGGCGCGTCAGTGGATGTTGCAGGCCATGGCGCATCCTGATGTGACGGCGGGCATGGGGCTTTTTACCGCCAATGTTAGCTGGCAGCGCGAAACCAATGCCTTGGCGCTGACCACTTTTGGCATTGATACGATGCAAACCGGCTTTCTGAACCCCGACATCGCGGCCAAGGCGGCCCCTTTGCAGATTGAAATGTCGGGTCTGCTTGACCGCCTGGCGCGGGGCCTGCCGCGCGATATGGCTGCGGGCATCCGGCCGCAATCGCCCTTCAGCTTTGAAACGAATGACAAGACGCTGACGCTTTACGACACATTTGCCGGTGGTGGCGGTTTTGGCGGCGATGGTTTTATGTTCGTCGCGGATCAAACTTTTCTGTCGCTTTTTCGCGACCGGCGCTCCTCGGCGCCCGACCATATCCTGCTGCAAATCAGGCCCGGCGCAAACCCTGACCGCGTCAGCGCCGATCTGCGCGGCCTTGTGTCAGACAAGACCCTGCGTATCCGCAGCTTTGCCGACGCCGCGCAGGAAGATCTGAGCTATCAGCAAACCAAACGGCCCACCGGCATCATCTTTGGTTTTGGGGTGCTGATTGGTGTGCTGGTTGGGCTGGTGATCGTTTATCAGGTGTTGTCAACCGATGTGGCCGACCACATGCGCGAATATGCAACCTTCAAGGCCATGGGCTATGCGCAAAGCTTCTTTTTCAGCGTGGTGCTGGAAGAGGCGCTGGTCTTGGGTGTCTTTGGCTTTGTGCCCGGTGCTATCGCCGGGACGGGGCTGTTAACCCTGATGGGAAAACTGACGACCCTGCCGCTTGCCGTGACCCCCGGTATGATCGTTATCGTGTTTCTGGGGACGCTGGTGTTTTCCACAATCTCGGGTGCCATTGCCACGCGCAAGCTGGTGGGCGCTGATCCGGCGGATCTGTTTTGACCATGACAAATGAAGATTTCCCTTTGCAAACACAGGCGCTGAACCATTGGTTCGGCATGGGCGAGGCCCGCAAGCAGGCATTGTTCGACATTGATCTTCAGATCATGCGCGGCAGCCTGACGGTGCTTGTCGGGCCATCGGGTTCTGGCAAGACCACTTTGCTGACGCTTTTGGGCTGTCTGCGTGAAGTGCAGGAAGGCTCCGTTCAACTGCTTGGCCATGAACTGCGCCATGCGACATCTGATCTGAACGTGGCCCTGCGTCGCCGGCTGGGCTTTATCTTTCAGGCCCATAACCTGCATGAAAGCCTGAGCGCCACGCAAAATGTGATGATGGGCTTGCAGGTAAAAGGCCCGATGGACCGTGCTGCCATGCGCAGCGCCGCAGCCCATGCGCTGGGGCTGGTGGGGCTTGAAGACCGGCTGGATTATTTGCCCGCCAATCTTTCGGGTGGGCAAAAGCAGCGCGTGGCCATTGCCCGTGCCCTTGTTGGCAACCCCGATGTGGTTCTGGCTGATGAGCCGACCGCCGCGCTTGATAAAACCACCGGCGGCAATGTCGTGGACCTGCTAAAGCGGCTTGGTCAACAGCGGGGCACGACCACGGTGATGGTCACCCATGACAACCGCATCCTTGACCGGGCCGACCGGATTTTAACGCTGGAAGATGGGCGGCTGATTGGGGACGAATTGCGCAACGGCTGACAGGCTGCGCAGCGGGCCTTTCATATCCGGGCCAAAAGCGCGGGATAGGCCGCGCGCATTGTCAGCCCGCGTGACAGGTTCAGCACCATCAGGCTGGCCCAAAGACCATGATTTCCCAAAAGCGGAATCATGACCATCAGCGCCACGCCATAAGCCAGCACCGAAAGCGACATGGCCCGCAGCATCGCGCCGGTTTGCAGCGCACCGATGAAAATGCCGTCGTAAATCCAGCTTGCCACGCCAATCAGCGGTGCCAGCGCCAGCCACCACAAATAGGCCCGCGCCGCTTGCCGCACCTCAGGGGCGGTGGTCATCAGATCAATGATCGGCCCGCCCGTGGTGGCAAAAATCAATCCCAGCAGCGCCGCGCCGCCAAAGCCCCATTGCATGGAAATCCGCCCGGCCCGGCGCAGATCTCCCGCTGCCCTTGCCCCCAAGGCCTGCCCCACCAGCGTTTCGGCGGCAATCGCAAAGCCGTCCAGTGCATAGGCGGTGATCTCCAGAAACTGCATCAGCACCTGATTGGCTGCGAGTGTCACATCGCCAAAGCGCGCGCCCAGAAACACAAAGCTGGTGAAGGACAGTTGCAACAAGATGGTGCGGCCCATGATGTCGCGGCTGGCGGTGAACATCTTGCGCAGCGCCGCCCGGTCGGCCAGCCGGGACAAACCGCTTTGCACCATCGCCCGGCCCAAGGCATCGCGCGCAAACCACAAGGCCAGCGCCAGACCGGAAATTTCGGCCAGAAGTGTGGCGATGGCCACGCCCTCAATCCCCCAGCCAAGCGCCATCACGAACCACAGATCCAAAAGGATGTTCAGCCCGTTTTGCCAAAGTTGCAGCACCAGCACCGCGCGGGTGCGTTCCACCCCCACAAGCCAGCCGGTCAGCGCATAAAGCGCGATTGTGGCGGGTGCCCCCCAGATGCGAATGGCCAGATAGGTCTGGGCAAGGGTTTCGACCTCGGCACTTGCCGGGGCAATGGCAAAGGCGGCGGCGAAAAGCGGGTATTGCAGCGCGATCAGCCCCGCCCCCGCCAGCCCCGCCACCATAAGGGCGCGCAACAAAACCGCCGTGCGCTCAGGCCCATCGCCCGCCCCCGTGGCCTGTGCAGCAAGCCCCGAGGTTGACATGCGCAAAAAGCCGAAAGCCCAGTAAAGCGTGGCCAGAACCACCGCCCCCATGCCCACGGCCCCCAAGGGTGCTGCCCGGCCCAACTGCCCGATGACCGCCGTATCCACCGCCCCCAAAAGTGGCACCGTGGCATTTGACAAAACCACGGGCAGCGCAATCCGCGCGATGCGTGCATGGGTGATGGCAGAAGCCTTGCTCATTCTCTTATGCCCCCGGCATCAGGCAATGCACCACGGCGCTGGCAAAGGGTTTGTCGCGACGCTCTTGCCATGCCTCGACATGCACGCTGGCATAGCGGCGGCCTGAGCGGTTGATCTGCGCCTTGGCAAAACAATCCTGCGGCTGGCCCGAGCGCAGATAATCAACCGTAAAGTCAATAGTTTTGGGCAAGGGCGGCAAATGTCCCGGCGTTACCGCATCCGGGCCAAGCCGCCCGGCAGACAGGTCTTCCCACAGGTTCGACCAGCTTAGCTCGATGATCGCGGCCACCTCCAGAAACGCCGCCGTCACCCCGCCATGCAGGGCCGGCAGCAGCGGGTTGCCGATCAGCATCGGCTGAAAGGGCATATGCGCCATGATTTCATCGCCCTGCCGGTCAAAACGGATGCCCAGAAAGCGGATGTAGGGCACCGCCCCCACCAACCATGCCAAAGCCTCGTCGCGGTTTTGATAATGGCTCATGGCGCGCTCCGATCAGCTTCGGGCCGGGCAGGGCGGTCCAGCGTGAAGGCCCCGGTTCCCATGGCTACCGGGCGGCTTTCGTCCTCATCTGTAGCAATCACCCGGATAAAGGCGACTGAGCGCGTCACATGGTGGCATTCTGCCCGCGCGGTAATTGCCTGCCCCGGCGTGGCGGGGCGGAAATAGTCGATCCGCAGATCCAGCGTCGCGGTGGAAATCGGAGCAGCAGGATGGCACATCACCGAGGCCCCCGATGCCGTATCCATCAGCACCGAAATCGCCCCCCCATGCAAAACCCCCGTCGCCGGATCGCCCACCAGCCGAGCGTCATAGGGCATGGTGATGGTGGCATGGCCATTTTCCAGCCGGGTAATCTGCATTCCCAGCTCTTTTGCATGGGGGATGGTGGTTATGAACTGCCGGGCAAATTGCAAGGCCGCGGCAGCGGAGGCGGGGGGCATGGGGGCATTGGTCATGGGCTGGCTTTCCTGATTGGCAGACCTTCCTTTGTCTGGCGGACAGGCGCAAGCCCCGTTGCGCACCCGCCTGCCGGGCCGTGGCGTCAAGCTTGCGCGGCGGCGGTAACTTCTTTTACTCTGCCGCTGAGAGGGAATGAGATGACCGACAGCCGCCTTTCGTTCAAAGACATGTGCAACAGGTTCGAGGTAACGCCTCGCACCTTGCGCTATTACGAATACATTGAATTGCTGGCCCCCGAAAAGGAAGGCCGCGCGCGGTTCTATGGCCCGCGCGAAGTGGCCCGCATGAAGCTGATCCTGCGCGGTCGGCGCTTTGGTTTCAGCTTGGAAGAAATCCGCCAATGGCTGCTGATCTATGGCAAAAAGGGCGAAAAAGACCAGTTGCAGCACTGGCTTTCCTTGGCAGACCGGCAATTGCAGGAGCTGGAGAAGCAGCGCGCAGAGCTGGATCTGACCATCGCTGATCTGAAGGCGCTCAGATCTACTGCGGCCGAAGAAATCGCGAAACTATAGCGCCCGCGCCCCGTTGCGCCCTTACGTCACTGATCAATCTGACGTGACGTTACATTTACGTTAACGTCAAGCACCCTATTATATTGCGTGAAAATCCCCATCATCGGGGCAGGTATTTCTGCTTGAACGGCTGGCCAACATGACCCAACCCGCGAACGACTGCGACGACATCCTGAGCATCCGCGAAATGTGCGATGCCTTTGGCGTAACCCCGCGCACCCTGCGGTTTTATGAGGCAAAGGAACTGCTTTTTCCCCAACGTATCGGCACAAAACGCCTGTTTTCCAAGGCCGACCGCGCGCGTTTGAAGCTTATCTTGCGGGGCAAACGTTTTGGCTTCGCGCTGGAAGACATCCGCCAGCTTCTGGCGATGTATGAACCCAATGGTGGCAATCAGGCCCAGATGCTGCGCACCTATGAAATTGCCAAAGACCGGCTGGCCCAGATGCAGGCGCAGCGCGCCGAACTGGACATCGCCATCGCTGAATTGAAAACCCAACTGGCCGAGGGCGAAAAAGCCCTTGCCGCATTCCGCCCCGTTTCCGGCACCGCCGCCTGAGGAGAACGATTATGCCCACGTATTCCGCCCCCCTGAAAGACATGGCCTTTCTGCTGCATGATGTGCTGAAGGTCGAAACATCTGACATTCCCGGCTATGGCGATCTGGACCGCAGTTTCACCAGCGCCGTTCTGGATGAGGCGGGAAAGCTGGCCGCTGATGTGCTGGCTCCGCTGAATGCGCAGGGCGATCAGGAAGGCTGCGTGCTGGAAAATGGCGTGGTGCGCACTCCAAAGGGCTTTAAGCCGGCTTTCGACCAGTTGCGCCAAGGCGGCTGGACCGCGCTTGATTGCGACCCCGAATTTGGCGGCCAGGGCCTGCCTTATCTTATGGGAACGGCGGTGGGGGAAATATTGGTTTCCGCCAATATGGCCTTCAACATGTATCAGGGCCTGACCCATGGCGCCTATTCCGCCATTCATGCCCATGGCACGGCGGAACAAAAGGCGATGTATCTGCCGAAGATGGTCAGTTGCGACTGGACCGGCACCATGAACCTGACTGAACCGCATTGCGGCACCGATCTGGGGCTGATGCGGACCCGCGCCGAACCGCAAGCCGATGGCAGCTACAAGATTACCGGCACCAAGATTTTCATTTCGGCGGGCGAACATGATCTGGCTGAAAACATCATCCATCTGGTCTTGGCCAAGGCACCAGGCGGTGGCGAAGGCACCAAGGGCATTTCGCTGTTTATCGTGCCAAAGTTTCTGGTGAACGCCGATGGCAGCCTTGGCGCGCGCAACAGCCTTGCCGTGGGCAAGGTGGAACACAAGATGGGCATCCACGGCAACGCCACTTGCGTGATGAACTATGACGGGGCGACGGGCTGGCTTTTGGGCGATCTGCACAAAGGGATGCGCGCCATGTTCACCATGATGAACGAAGCGCGGCTTGGCGTGGGACTGCAAGGCTATGCTGTGGCCGAAGCGGCCTATCAAAACGCGCTGGCCTATGCCAAAGACCGGCTGCAGGGCCGCGCGATCACCGGGGCGGAAAACCCCTCTGGCGCTGCCGATCCGCTGATCGTGCATCCCGACATTCGCCGCAACCTGATGGATCAGAAATCCTTTGTCGAAGGCGCCCGCGCCCTGACTTTCTGGGCCGCCAGCCTGATTGACGCCACGCATCGCAAGGGCGATGCCGCTGCCGATGGGCTGGTTTCGCTGATGATCCCGGTCATCAAAGGCTTTCAGACCGATCGCGGCTTTGAAATGGCGGTGCAGGCGCAGCAGGTCTGGGGCGGGCACGGCTATATCGAAGACAACGGCATGAGCCAATTTGTCCGCGACGCTCGCATCGCCCAGATCTATGAAGGCGCGAATGGCGTGCAGGCGCTGGACCTTGTGGGCCGCAAACTGACAGCCGATGGCGGTCAGCATGTGCTGGCGTTTTTTGAAATGGTAAAGGCCGAATGCAAAGCACATGATGCTGATTCCCGCATGGCCGCCTTCACCGAGCCTTTGAAACAGGCATCAAAGGCGATGCAGGCGGCGGGGATGTTTTTCATGCAAAACGCTGCGAAAAACCCCAATGCCGCGCTGGCAGGCAGCTATGATTTCATGCTGATGATGGGCCATGTCTGCCTTGGGCTGATGTGGACCCGCATGGCCAAAGCCGCCCATAGCGCGCTGGATGCCGGCAGCGGTGATACGGCATTTTTGAACGCCAAGATTGCCACGGGCCGCTATTACATGGCCCGCCAACTGCCCGCCTGCGCCACACATCTGGCGCGTATCGAAAGCGGAGCAGATCCGGTCATGGCCTTGGCGGCTGAGGCGTTTTAAGCTGGGGCAAACCGGAATTCAGAACGAATTCCGGCCCCCGTTCAACCCGAGGATTTCAATGCCCAAACGCTTTCGCCTGACCCGCCGCTTTCCCGTTGCCATGACCGAAGACGGCTATCGCCGCTTGCGGCGCTTTGCATCCGAAGCCGGTCTGGATGAGGGCGAGGCGTTGTCATTCCTGTTCGAACATTTTGACAGTGTGACCGATAAGGACAATCTGACCCACCGGCTGCGCTTGTTTAATGCCGAATTGGATGCGCGAAAAACCTAAGGGGGTGTGACGGCAGGCGGCGGATGCCTCCGGCGGGGGTATTTTTGCCAAGATGAAAGCCTGGGCGGGGCCCCATCCCGAAACACCCCCGGCTTGGCTATCCGGTTGTCGGGATGGGGTTTCACCTTGGGTGGCCATCGGCTCCCCAGCCTGTGCCACGTTGGAGACATTCGCAGAGTTTGCTTAACAAGAGGTTATACATCTTGGCAAAAATACCCTCGGGGGGTCCGGGGGGTGAAATCCCCCGGGGGTGGACCGGGGCGGAGCGGGAAAGGAGATGCGATGACTGTTACGCTTTATGGTTTTGGCGAAAGTGGCAATGCCTATAAGGTCGCGCTGATGTTGCAGGTCAGTGGCACGCCTTGGCAATTGCGCTTTGTCGATTTTTTCCGGGGCGAGGCGCGCAGCCCGGAATTTCTGGCGCTGAACGAAATGGGCGAAGTGCCGGTTCTGTGCGATGGTGAGGAAACGCTTGCGCAATCGGGCGTGATTTTGGCCCATCTTGCAGAAAAGACCGGCCGCTTTGGCGGCGATACCCCGGTTGAGCGCAAGGAGGTTTGGCGCTGGATTTTGTGGGACAACCACAAGCTTTCCAGTCAGGCCGGAACCTGCCGGTTTTTGGCAAACTTTCTTCCCGAAGAAAAGCGCCCTCCCGGTGTGGTGCCCTTTTTGCAGGGGCGGCTTAAGGCGGCCTATTCGGTGTTGAACCGCCATCTTGAAGGGCACGATTGGATTGTTGGTCAGGGCCCGACGATCGCCCATTTTTCTTGCTGTTCCTATCTTTATTACCCCGAACCCTTCGGCTTTGTGCGGGCAGATTGGCCTGCGATTGATCGTTGGCTGGATAATATCGCCGCGTTGCCCGGTTGGGCGCACCCCTATGATCTGATGGCGCGGGCATTTCCGGGGGCGCAGCGCTGATGGCAAAGCCTTGTGACGTAGCGAAAGAATTGCGCTGTCTGTCCGCAAAGCGGAAAGTACCACAGACAGGCCCCGCCCAAAACTGATGCCCGCTGGCCGGGCCGAAGCCGACCTAAGGAGAATATCCGATGACCGATGCTTTCATCTATGACGCAGTCCGCACCCCCCGCGGCAAGGGCCGCCCCGATGGCGCCTTGCATGAGGTGACTTCGGTTGCCCTTTCGGCAGGTATTCTGAACGCGGTGAAGACCCGCAATGGGCTTGCCGGTCATGCGGTTGAAGATGTGATCTGGGGTAATGTCACGCAGGTGGGCGAACAGGGCGGCTGCCTTGCCCGTTCTGCCGTGCTGCTTTCCGATCTGGATCAGTCGATCCCCGGTCTTGCCATCAATCGTTTTTGCGCCAGCGGCATGGAGGCGGTGAACCTTGCCGCCAATCAGGTGAAGGCGGGGGCGGGGGCGGCCTATATTGCCGGCGGGGTTGAAATGATGGGCCGCGTCGCCATGGGCAGCGATGGTGCGGCAATCGCGGTTGATCCGGCGCTGGCGATGAAAACCTATTTCGTGCCGCAGGGCATTTCCGCTGATATCATCGCCACCGAATATGGCTTTACCCGTGAGATGGCCGATGCGCTGGCGGTCGAATCGCAGCGCCGTGCGGCGGCGGCATGGGCCGAGAACCGGTTTCAGAAATCCATCGTCCCGGTCACTGATCGCAATGGCCTGACCATTTTGGCGCATGACGAATACATGCGTCCCGCCACAGATATGGCCACGCTTGCCGCCCTGAAGCCCGCCTTCAAGGATATGGGCGAGGTGATGCCCGGTTTCGACAAGATCGCCATGATGAAATATCCGCATCTGGAGCGGGTCAGCCATATTCACCATGCCGGCAATTCTTCGGGTATTGTCGATGGGGCGGCAGCGGTGCTGGTCGGCAATGCCGAATTTGGCCGCGCCCATGGCTTGAAGCCCCGCGCGCGCATCCGCGCCACGGCCAAAATCGGCACGGACCCCACGATCATGCTGACAGGCCCGGTGCCTGTGACGGAAAAGATCCTGCGCGATAGCGGTATGAAGATCAGCGACATCGACCTTTTCGAAGTGAACGAGGCTTTCGCCGCGGTCGTCTTGCGCTTTCAGCAGGCGTTTGACGTGGATCCGGCGCGGGTAAACGTCAACGGTGGCTCTATCGCCATGGGGCATCCGCTTGGCGCGACCGGCGCGATCATCATCGGCACGCTCTTGGACGAATTAGAACGCACGGGCAAATCCACCGGCCTTGCAACGCTTTGCATCGCGTCGGGCATGGGGGCGGCCACCATCATTGAAAGGGTGTAAGATGGCAAAGATTGATCTTGCAAAAGTGCCGGTCAAGACCGGCTCGATCTATCCCGCCCCCTATGGCGCAATGATGGCGGGGCGCTCATCGCAGCGGTTGGGCGATGTAGGCGGGCTGACGCAATTCGGTGTCAATCTGGTCACGCTGGAACCGGGGGCGATGTCATCGCTGCGCCACTGGCATTTGGCCGAAGATGAATTCGTCATGGTGACCGAGGGTGTTTGCACCATGGTCACCAATGCCGGCGAAACCGAAATGGCGCCGGGTGATTGTGCGGCCTTTCCCGCGAACACCCCCGATGGCCACCATTTCATCAACCGCACCGCCAAGCCTGCCCGTTTCCTTGTCGTTGGTTCTAAATCCCAGCGTGAGGTTGCGACCTATTCCGACGTTGATCTGATGGTCACGCTGGAAGCGGGCCGCGCGACGTTCAGCCACAAAGACGGCAGTCCTTACCAAGCCCCGGAGGGCGCGCAGAAATGACCGATTTCACCTATGCCATAGACGGCGACGGCGTCGTTACTCTGACTTGGGACGTGAAGCACAAGTCGATGAATGTCATGTCAAATGCGGCCTTTCTGGCGCTTTCGGACATGATCGACCGCGCCTTGGCCGACCCGGTGGCCAAGGGCATCATCATCACGTCGGGCAAAAAGGATTTTGCCGGCGGGATGGACCTGAACGTAATTGCCGCCATGCGGGCGGGGGGCGCGCAGGCGATCTTTGATGGCGTGATGGGGATGCATCAGGTGTTGCGCAAGATCGAACTTGCGGGCATGGACCCCAAGACGAAAAAGGGTGGCAAGCCGATTGTCGCAGCACTTCCCGGCACCGCGCTGGGCATTGGTCTGGAGCTGCCCCTGGCCTGTCACCGCATCATTGCCGCCGATAATCCGCGTGCCAAGATCGGCCTGCCGGAAATTCTGGTTGGCATCTTCCCTGGCGGTGGCGGCACCACCCGGTTGACCCGCAAGCTGGGCGCGATGATGGCCGCGCCTTTCTTGCTGGAAGGCAAGCTTTCTGATCCCAAATCCGCAAAAGCCGCGGGCCTGATTGATGAGGTGGTGGCTGCAGAAGACCTGCTGACCCGCGCCAAAGAATGGGTGCTTTCAGCCAAAGACGCTGATCTGGTGAAGCCTTGGGATGACAAGGGCTATAAGATGCCCGGCGGCACCCCGTATCACCCGGCAGGTTTCATGACCTTTGTCGGCGCCAATGCCATGGTTGGTGGCAAAACCATGGGGGTTTATCCGGCGGCCAAGGAGCTTTTGGGTGCGGTTTATGAAGGGGCCTTGGTTCCCTTTGACACTGCGCTTAAGATCGAGGCGCGGCATTTCACCTCGCTGTTGATGAACCCGTCTTCCACCGCGATGATCCGCTCGCTTTTCATTAATAAAGAGGCGCTGGAAAAGGGTGCGAACCGCCCGAAGCTGGCTGATCAGACGGTGAAAAAGGTTGGCATTATCGGGGCCGGCATGATGGGGGCGGGCATCGCATATGTTTCGGCCAATGCCGGCATTGACGTGGTGCTGATCGACAGCACGCAAGAGGCCGCCGACCGGGGGAAAAGCTATTCCGAGGGGATTCTTGACAAGGGGATTGCCCGCAAAAAAGTTACGCCCGAAAAGAAGGCCGAGGTTCTGGGCCGCATTGCCGCCAGCACCGATTACGCGGCCCTTGCCGGATGTGATCTGATCATTGAGGCCGTCTTCGAAGACCCGAAGGTGAAGGCCGATGTCACCGCCAAGGTCGAAGCGGTTGTTGGTGCTGACTGCATCTTTGCCACCAATACCTCTACCTTGCCGATTTCATCCTTGGCCAAGGCGTCGAAGCGGCCTGAGCAATTCATCGGCATTCATTTCTTTAGCCCGGTGGACAAGATGCTGCTGGTTGAGATCATCCGCGGCAAAGCCACGGGCGATACCGCCGTGGCCAAGGCACTGGATTATGTGCGCCAGATCCGCAAGACGCCTATCGTGGTGAATGACGCGCGGTTTTTCTACGCCAATCGCTGCATCATTCCCTATATCAACGAAGGCATCCGCATGGTGGCCGAAGGGGTGGAACCGGCGCTGGTGGAAAACGCGGCCAAATTGGTGGGTATGCCGCTTGGCCCGCTGCAACTGGTCGATGAAACCTCGATTGATCTGGGCGTGAAAATCGCCAAGGCCACCCGCGCTGCCATGGGTGATGCCTATCCCGATGGCGCAGTGGATGAGGTGCTGTTCTGGATGGCCGATCAGGGCCGCATGGGCAAAAAGGCCAATGCGGGCTTTTACGCCTATGATACGGCGGGCAAACGCGAAGGGCTATGGGGGGGGCTGGTTGACCGCTTCCCTGTGGCGAAGGAACAGCCGGACCTTACCACCGTGCAGCACCGGTTGTTGATGGCGCAGGTGCTGGAGGCGGTGCGGGCGCTGGAAGAAGGCGTGCTAACCGACATTCGCGAAGGCGACGTTGGCGCGATCCTTGGCTGGGGCTTTGCGCCTTGGTCGGGAGGGCCATTTGGCTGGCTGGATATTATCGGCGCTGCCCGCGCGATCGAAATCTGCACGCAGCTTGAAACTGCCTGCGGCCCGCGTTTCGCTGCCCCGAACATGCTGCGCGATATGGCGGCCAAGGGCACAAGCTTTTATCCGGCAGCCGGCGCGACCAAGGCGGCCTGAACCGCCGCGTAACCACAAATGCCGCGGCGCTTAGCCCGCCGCGGCATCGTCGAAACGATAGCCAAATCGCGCGATGTCTTCGGCGCAATCCTCGGCCAACAGGGCCGCATCGGCATCAGTGTAAAACCCCCGCCAATCGCGGGGGCGGCTGCTTTCATTGGCGCGCGCCAAAGGTGTCAGCCGAAAGCCAAGATGTGCCTCAAGCGGGGCGAGATCTTGGTTCAGATGTTCAATCCGGGCATAAAGCTGGCAGCGATCAACCCCTGTTTTATCGCGCAGATAGGCCGTCGCAGGCCACAACCGAAAGGCCATGCGCGTTTGTCCGTGGTTCAGAAAGTCGCTGAAACTCAGCGTTTTGGCCAGCCCCACCGCCGGATGGGCAAAGCTTTGTCCGCGCAGCCAATGATAATAGCTGACCGCACGATCCCACGGATTACGCACCAGCGTAAAACAAAACATGCCCGCCAGATCTTCGGGCGACAAAACCCCGTCAATATCGGCCAAGGTCGAATGTTTCCAGAGCCGCCCGGCGGCCTTCAGCCCTTTGATCCGCCCGCGCCGCGCCCGCGCTTTGGGTGTATCTCCGATCAAAAGATCATCCTTCATCGCCCGCGCCTCCAGCGCCAGCGTCAGGGCCGTGCCGCCAGTTTTCGGGATATGCACGAAAACATAATGCCGCCCGAGCGAAATGATCATGCGCCCGCCCCGCAACAGCCTGTTGCCCCAAGGCCCGCAAACAAAAACCGTCGCAGCATGAACACCCTCAACAACGCACGCGCCGCACTTTCGCCCCAAGGGGTTGCCAACCCCTTACCGACACAGCGGGCATGGGCCTTATGTCGGGGCCGTGCCTGCCATCCAAGCGGCATTTTTGCATGGATGGCGCGCTTTGGCACCTTCTTTCGCCAGATTTCGCGGCCAAAGCTACAGGCTTGCCCGCTTTTGGGGGCGTATCATCGCCCATGCGCTGCCCCCGGCGTTGCAATTCGCCCCCCCTGCCGCTAATTGAGGGGCAACCAATGTGACCTCAGGGCAGGCGATGAACTGGATTTCGAACTACGTCCGACCGAAGATCAACTCGCTGTTTTCCCGCCGCGAGGTGCCCGAAAATCTGTGGACCAAATGCCCCGAATGCGGGACCATGCTGTTTCACCGTGAACTGGCGGGCAATCTGAACGTCTGCACGTCCTGCGATCACCATATGGCGATCAGCCCGCGCGACCGTTTCACCAGCCTGTTCGATGGCGGCATCTTTACCGAAGTGAAGGTGCCCGAACCCGCTGCCGACCCGCTGCATTTTCGCGATCAAAAGAAATATCCTGATCGGCTGAAGGCTGCGCAAAAAGCCAGTGGCGAGCGCGAGGCGATGTTGGTGGCCGAAGGCGAAATCGGCCGTACGCCCATTGTCGCGGCAGCACAGGATTTCAGCTTCATGGCGGGTTCCATGGGGCTTTATGTTGGCAATGCCATTTTGGCCGGTGCGGAACGCGCGGCAAAACTGAAGCGGCCTTTCGTGCTGTTTTCGGCTGCCGGGGGGGCGCGGATGCAGGAAGGCATCCTGTCGCTCATGCAGATGCCGCGCACGACCGTGGCGGTGCAATTGCTGAAAGAGGCGGGTCTGCCCTATGTTGTGGTGCTGACCCACCCGACGACAGGCGGCGTGACCGCAAGCTATGCCATGTTGGGCGATGTGCAGATTGCCGAGCCGAACGCGCTCATCGGTTTTGCCGGTGCCCGCGTGATCGAACAGACCATCCGCGAAAAGCTGCCCGAAGGTTTCCAACGCGCCGAATATCTCTTGGATCACGGCATGTTGGACCGGGTGACGCATCGCAAAGCCATGCGCGAAGAACTGGTCACTATCCTGCGTATGCTGACGGGTATGTCGCCCGCCGTGAAGGGCGATCTGCCGCCCCCCGGCGATCTGACTGTGGCGGCAGACGCAAAATGAACGGCTCTGATCTGATTCTCGAACGGATGATGACGCTGCATCCGAAGGTCATTGACCTGACGATGGACCGCGTTCATCGCCTGTTGGCCAAGTTGGGCCATCCAGAACGCAACCTGCCGCCGGTGATCCATATCGCGGGCACCAATGGCAAGGGCAGCACGCAGGCGATGATCCGCGCCGGGCTTGAGGCCGGCGGCGCCAAGGTTCACGCCTATACCTCGCCGCATCTGGCGCGGTTTCACGAACGTATCCGCTTGGCCGGCGCGTTGATTTCCGAACCGGCCCTGACCGCGCTGTTAGATGAATGCGTGGCCGCCAATGGCCCGGATGAAATCACGTTTTTCGAAATCACCACCTGCGCGGCTTTTCTGGCCTTTGCCCGCACGCCTGCCGATTTCACGCTGCTTGAAGTTGGGCTTGGCGGGCGGTTGGATGCGACGAATGTGGTAGATCAGCCCGCCCTGTCGATCATCACGCCGGTTTCCATCGACCACCAGCAATATCTGGGCGAAACGCTGGCCGAAATTGCCGGCGAAAAGGCCGGGATCATCAAGCGGGGCGTTCCCGTTATCGTCGGCCCGCAAGAGGATGCGGGGCTTGAGGTGATTGAGACCAAGGCCGCGCGTCTGGGCGCGCCGGTCTTTGCCTATGGCCAGCACTGGCAGGTTTCCGAAGAACGCGGCCGGCTGGTGTTTCAGGATGAAAACGGTCTGCTGGACCTGCCCTTGCCAAACCTGCCCGGCCCGTTTCAGGTGCAAAATGCCGGGGCCGCGATTGCCGCCCTGCGCGCGCTTGGCCGCGATGAGGCGGCCTGCGAAGCCGCCGTGACGCGCGCCTATTGGCCCGCCCGGATGCAACGCTTGCGGCAAGGGCCGCTGGTGGAAAGCGCGCCCTCGGTCGAACTTTGGCTGGATGGCGGCCATAACCCGGCCGGCGGTGAGGCGGTTGCCGCCACTTTGGCGCGGATGGCCAAACGCGAAACTCATCTGATCTGCGGTATGTTGAACACCAAAGACGTCACGGGCTACATGCGCCCCTTGGCCGGGCAGGTGACGCGGCTTCATGCGGTGTCAATTCCGGGGGAAAAGAACACGCTTCCCGCCGAAGAAACCCGTGACGCAGCCCGCGCGGCCGGGATGATGGCAGAAACCGCCCCCTCCGTGGCTGCGGCCTTGGCCGAGATTGCGGCAAAGGCCCCCGAAGCGCGTGTGTTGATCTGCGGATCGCTCTATCTCGCGGGCAGTATCCTGCGCGAAAACGGCTAAGGCAGGGTGGCGGCTGGCCACCCTGCAATTTCTATATAAACAGTTATTCACAAAACTCGTCGCGGCGATAGCCCTGCAAGTAAAGCAGCGCGCTCAGATCGCCATGGTTCACCCGGATCTGGCATTCTGCCTGCACCGATGGCTTGGCGTGCAGCGCAACGCCCGTGCCCGCAAGTCCCAACATGCCCAGATCATTCGCCCCGTCGCCCACGGCAATCGCCGCATCCGGGGTAAAGCCCAGCCGCGCGGAAATCTCCTCCAGCGCCTGCACCTTTGCCGCCCGGCCAAGGATGGGATCGGCCACTTGTCCGGTCAGGGCGCCGCTTTCAACCAAAAGCGTATTCGCACGGTTTTCGTCAAACCCCAAAATCCCGGCAATCGCCCCGGTAAAGGCGGTGAACCCACCCGATACCAGCGCCGCATAGGCGCCATTGGCGCGCATGGTGGCAACCAGCGCCCGCCCCCCCGGCATCAGCGTGATGCGGTCGCGGATGACACGGGCAATCACCGCCTCATCCAAACCTTTCAGCAAACCCACCCGCTCGCGCAGCGCCGATTCGAAATCCAATTCCCCATTCATCGCGCGGGCGGTAATGCCCGCGACATGGGCGCCCACCCCGGCCTCATCTGCCAATTCATCAATGCATTCCTGCCGGATCATGGTGCTGTCCATATCGGCAATCAGCAGACGCTTCTTGCGCCCTTCTGCGGCCTGCACGGCCAGATCAATGCCCATGCCCTGAAAACCCTGCCAAACCTCCCACAGATTAGCGGGAATGTTTTGCAGCGAAAATTCGGCCGCAACGCCGGGATCAAGCCAAATCGCATCTCCGCCCCCCCAGGCATTTCGCAGCGATTCCACCGCGATACGGTCAAGCTTGGGTGTTTCCGGATTGGTCAGCAGGCTGGCGATGAACATCAGAAGTTTCCGATAGTGGAGATTTGCGTCGTTTTTGTCAGATGATGCGGCGCTTTAGCGTGATTTTCCGGCTTGTGCCACCCCGAAAGCCCCGATACCCACGGTCTTGGGAAACCCCTCCCCACCGAGGGGCGTTTATCTGGAAGGATAGCATGACTGACCTGACCGCACCGGCACAGCGCCCGGCTAATCCGCGCTTTTCCTCTGGCCCCTGCGCCAAAATCCCCGGTTATACCCTTGATATGCTTGGCGATGCGCCCCTTGGTCGCTCGCACCGTGCCGCTGTCGGCAAGGCCAAGCTGCGCGAGGCGATTGACCTTACCCGTGAAATTCTCGGCGTGCCCGCCGATTACCGTATCGGCATCGTCCCCGGCTCTGATACGGGCGCTGTCGAAATGGCGATGTGGTCGCTTTTGGGCGCCCGCCCGGTGGAAATGCTGGCTTGGGAAAGCTTTGGCGAAGGCTGGGTGACTGATGTGGTTAAGCAGCTCAAGCTGGACGCCACCGTGAAAAAGGCCGCCTATGGCCAGATCGTTGATCTAGCTACCGTCGATTTCGACAAAGACGTTGTCTTCACCTGGAACGGCACCACCAGCGGTTGCCGCGTGCCGAATGTTGATGCCATTCCCGCCAACCGCGCCGGTCTGACCATTTGCGATGCCACCTCTGCCGCCTTCGCGATGGAGATGGACTGGGCAAAGCTCGATGTCGTGACCTTTAGCTGGCAGAAAGTGCTCGGCGGCGAAGGCGCGCATGGCATGTTGATCCTGTCGCCCCGCGCGGTGGAGCGGCTGGAAACCTATACCCCCGCATGGCCGCTGCCGAAAATCTTCCGCCTCACGTCAAAGGGCAAGGTTTCGGAAGGCATCTTTGTGGGCGAAACCATCAACACCCCCTCGATGCTGGCGGTGGAAGATTACCTCGTGTCGCTGAAATGGGCGAAATCGGTGGGCGGGCTGACCGGGCTTGTCAACCGTGCCAAGGCGAACGCTCAGGTCGTCTGGGATTTCTGCGCCAAGAATCCGTGGTTGCAAAATCTTGCGGAAACGCCCGAGATCGCCTCGACCACCTCTGTCTGCCTGAAATTCGCTGATGCCCGCATCAAGGATGGCGAGGCTTTCGCCAAGGCGGTCGCCAAGCGGTTGGAAAAAGCGGGCGTGGCCTATGACATCGGCGCCTATCGCGATGCCCCGGCGGGCCTGCGTATCTGGTGTGGCTCAACGGTGGAAACCGCAGATGTCGCTGCCCTGATGCCGTGGATCGCCCACGCGTTTGAGGCCGAAATTCTGGCTCAGGCGCAGGCCGCCTGATCCTCTCCCATTCCCCTCCGCGCGCCCGCGTCGGGCAACCGTCGGTACAAATGCCATACGGATGCCATACGCGGGCCATACGCAAAACAGACAGGAAATTTCCCTATGGCACCCCGCGTTCTCGTTTCTGACGAACTTTCCGAAACCGCCGTCCAGATCTTCCGTGATCGGGGCGTCGAGGTGGATTACATGCCGAAACTCGGCAAAGATAAAGAAAAATTGGCCGAGATTATTAACCAATATGATGGCCTTGCAATTCGTTCGGCCACCAAGGTGACTGACAAACTTCTGGCCAATGCGACCAACCTGAAAGTGGTGGGTCGCGCCGGGATTGGTGTTGATAACGTTGATATTCCGGCCGCCTCGAAAAAGGGCGTGATCGTGATGAACACGCCCTTCGGCAATTCGGTCACCACGGCGGAACATGCCATTGCGATGATGTTCGCTGTCGCCCGCCAATTGCCCGAGGCAAACGCCTCAACCCATGCTGGTAAATGGGAAAAGTCGCGCTTCATGGGGGTGGAACTTTTCAATAAAACCCTCGGTGTGATCGGGGCAGGCAACATCGGCGGCATCGTCTGTGACCGCGCTGTCGGGCTGAAAATGAAGGTCATCGCCTATGATCCCTTCTTGTCCGAAGAACGCGCCAAGGCGCTCGGTGTGACCAAGGTGGAACTTGATGAACTTCTGGCCCGCGCCGATTTTATCACGCTACATGTGCCGCTGACGGATAAAACCCGTAACATCCTTGGCCGTGACAATCTGGCGAAAACCAAGAAGGGCGTGCGCATCATCAACTGCGCCCGCGGCGGCCTGATTGACGAAGCCGCGTTGAAAGACGCGCTTGATGCCGGCCATGTCGCCGGCGCCGCCCTTGACGTGTTCGAGGTGGAGCCCGCCACCGAAAACCCGCTATTTGGCCATCCGAACGTGGTTTGCACCCCACATCTTGGGGCTTCCACCACCGAGGCGCAGGAAAATGTCGCCCTGCAAGTGGCCGAACAAATGTCGGATTACCTGCTGACAGGGGCGGTTCAGAACGCACTGAACATGCCCAATGTCACCGCTGAAGAAGCCGCCGTCATGGGGCCCTGGATCAAACTCGCCGCCCATCTTGGCGCCTTCATCGGCCAGATGACGGATGAGCCAATCAAGGCAATCAACATTCTTTACGATGGCACGGTTTCGACCATGAACCTTGCCGCGCTCAATCAGGCGGTTATCGCCGGGGTGCTGAAGGCCCATAACCCGGATGTGAACCTCGTCTCCGCGCCGGTGGTGGCCAAAGACAAGGGCATCCAGATCTCGACCACGCGGCAGGAAAAAACCGGCACGTTTGATGCCTTTATCAAACTTACCATGGTCACCGACAAACGGGAACGTTCCGTCGCGGGCACCTGTTTTTCCGATGGAAAACCGCGGTTTATCCAGATCAAGGGCATCAACATCGACGCCGAAATTGGCCAGCACATGCTTTACACGACCAACGAAGACGTGCCCGGCATCATCGGCCTTCTCGGCATGACCATGGGCAAAAACGGCGTCAACATCGCCAACTTTACCCTTGGCCGCTCGGGCGTGGCGCAGGATGCGATCGCCATTCTGTATCTTGATCAGCCAATTGATCCCAAGGTTGTGGAAACGCTGGAATCCACCGGCATGTTCCAGCAGGTCAAAGCCCTGCAATTCGAGGTGTAATGCCCTCTTGCGCCATCCTCTGTGCGCAAATATCCCGCAGGGGTCCGGGGGTGCGAAACCCCCGGTCCTTTCCACAAGGAAACCGGCATGAGAACCTACGCCATCGGTGACATCCACGGCCAGCTTGCCTTGCTACAGGCCGCGCACGCCCGCATCGCCGCCGATCAGGCGCTCCATGGCCCGGCTCCGATTGTCCATATCGGAGATCTGGTGGACCGCGGCCCTGACAGCCCCGGTGTTATTGAATATCTGATGGCCGGCCATGCGCAGCGGGAAAACTGGATCACCCTTCTGGGCAACCATGACCGCATGTTTGCAGGTTATCTGCGTGATCTGAACTGGCACGATCCGCGCTTGCGGGCTGATGCCAGCTACCTGCATCCCCGCATCGGCGGTGCGGTAACTCTTTCAAATTACGGCGTGAAAAACCCGGCGGACCGCCCGCTTGCCCCGGTTCACGCCGAAGCCATCGCTGCTGTGCCGCAATCCCATCGGGCGTTCATCGAAAGCCTGCCCACCAGTTTCGCGCGCGGCGAGGTGTTTTTTGCCCATGCTGGCATCCGCCCCGGTCTGGCGCTTGATCTCCAGACCGAGGATGATCTTTGCTGGATCCGTGACGGCTTTCTGGATGATCGCCGCGATCATGGCCCGCTGATCGTTCACGGTCACACCCATATTTCGCGGGTTACGCATTATGGAAACCGGGTGAACCTGGATAGCGGTGCGGCCTATGGCGGGCCGCTGTCTGCGGTCTTGATCGAAGGCCGCGATGTCTTTCTGCTCACGGATCAGGGGCGCGAACCCCTGCCGATCACCCCCGACGCGCCAATCCGTTAAACGCCGTCGCGGGCCAAGGCCAAAGCCGCCTCTAGCGTATCGGCGTCGCCAATATGGTTGGCCAAAATCAACACCAATCGGGCGTTCAACGCATGGCTTTGCGGCTCTGACAAGCCTTTGTGGCAGGCCAGAAGTTTGGCGTAAAAGCCATCGACATCGGGGATATTGGGTTTGGTTGTCAGTGTCATTTCATGCCCCCCACGTCGCAGCCAGCGCCGCGCCGATCTCATCCGCACCCGCAGAAATCCAGCGCGCCGCCACCACCTGATCCGGGCGGATCAGGTAAATCGCACGGTCCGAAGCCCCGAGATAACGGGTTCTCAAATGATCGTTCAATTTTAGCTGCAAGCCACGCGTCCCCGGCACCATGGGCGCTTCCTGTCCAAGCGCCAGAACGACAAAACCGCCCCCCAGCGCGTTCAAAAGCCAACCGTCTTCCAGGGGCGCATCCGGCGCCACAGCACCCGGCCGCGCCGCCTTTGGCAAATCGGCGTCCGGCGCGCTCAGCGGATAGACACATGGCCGCGACAGTCGCCCCGAATTCACCATCGGCCGGGCAAAATCCGCCCGGCTGGCCAGATGCAAAACCGCATCGCGGAACAAACGCTCCACCCCGTTCTCGGGCGACATGAAGCGGGTCGAGCGCGATGAGTTCAAAAGGTTCTCATCGGCACCAAACACGCGCTCCCGGTCATAGCCGGCCAAAACCCCAGCGCCATGTGCGCCTTTGACCACCGCCGCCAACCGCCAGCCCAAAGCATCGACATCTTGCAACCCGCCATTGCCGCCGCGCGCGCCAAAGGGGCTGACGATATGGGCGCTATCGCCAACAAATAGCACCGGCCCATGCACAAAACTGCGCAACCGGCGGCACTGGAACGTATAGATCGAAGTCCAGTCCAGCGTGAAATTGCGGTGCCCCACCACCTTTGCGATGCGTGGGATGATCCGTTCAGGCTGCCTTTCAACTTCCGGGTCGCTGTCCCAGCCCAGTTGCAAATCAATCCGATAGATATTGTCGGGCTGCTTGTGCAACAGCGCCGACTGGCCAGAATGAAACTCTGGCTCAAACCAAAACCAACGCTCGCTTGGGAAATTGGCTTCCATCTGAATATCGGCAATCAGAAAGCGTTCCTCAAAGAGCTCGCCTTCAAACTCCAACCCCAACATGTCGCGCAAACCGCTGCGCGCCCCGTCACAGGCAATGACCCAATCCGCTTCCAGATCATAACGGCCATCCGGGGTTTCCACCGAAAGCACCGCATGATCGGCGCGGGTATCTACCGAGGCCACCTTGTTTTTCCATCGCAGATCAATGCCCAAGGCAAGCGCGCGGGCGACAAGATATTCCTCGACGTAATATTGCTGCAAATTCACAAAGGCAGGCATTTTGTGCCCATCTTCTGGCAGCAGATCGAAATTGAAGACCTCATCCTTTCGATGGAACGTGCGGCCCACTTTCCACGTCACGCCCTTGGCAACCGCCTGATCGCCAACCCCCAAACGATCCAGAATCTCCAAACTGCGCTTGGACCAGCAGATTGCCCGGCTGCCGACTGACACCACATTGTTGTCATCCAGCACAACCGAGGCAACGCCGTGATTGGCCAGCTCGATCGCCATCGCCAAACCAATCGGTCCGGCCCCCACGATCGCAACCTTGTGGCGCGCCTCAGCCGCCTTCAGTCCCGGCGGTGGCACATAGTCGAACGGCCGATAATCATATGCCATGCTGCCCTCCCCGGCAGTTTTTCATCTTGGCAAAAATACCCCGGGGGTGCGGGGGCTGGCCCCCGCTCCGCCAGATCAGCCCTGAAGAGCCGCCCACATCTCGCGGTCGCGTTCGGCGGTCCAGATGCGGGGATGGTCGATGCCGCGTGCTTCGTCATAGGCGCGGGCAACGTTGAAGGGCAGGCAATGTTCGTAGATCGCGTAATCCTTGAACTTCGGGTCGCAGGCGGCGCGCACGGCATCCCATGCCTCTTTCAGGCTGCCGCCCCGCGCGGCCACTTTTGCCACCGGGCGATAGGTGCTTTCCACAAAATCTGCCGTCGCGGCCAGCGCCTTGGCCACCATGTCACGCCCCACCAGCGCATCGCCACGACCCGGCGCAATCGCCACCGGATCTAAGCTCGCGATATTGTCCAGCGTGTCAGCCCAGTCGGAGAAATGCCCGTCGCCGCAATAGCAGGCTGAGTGATATTCGACGATGTCGCCGGTAAACATTACCTCGGCATCGGGCACCCAAACCACGGCGTCGCCCGCCGTATGGGCGCGGCCAAGGTGCATGATCTCAACCTTGCGCTTGCCTAAGTAAACCGTCATCGCCTCTGAAAAGGTGGTGGTCGGCCAGGTCAGGCCCGGAATTTCTTCATGCCCCTGAAACAGGCGCGGAAAGCGGCCGAATTCGCTGGCCCAATCCTCGGCCCCGCGTTCCTCGACCATGCCACGGGCGGCTTCGGACATGATGATTTCCTGCGCGCCATAGGCCGAAGCGCCCAGTACCCGCACCGCGTGGTAATGCGTCAGCACCAGATGCGAGATCGGCTTGTCGGTCACGCTGCGGATGCACTCGATCACCTTACGCGCCAGACGCGGCGTTGCCTGCGCCTCAACCACCATCACGCTTTCATCGCCAATGATGACGCCGGTGTTCGGGTCGCCCTCGGCGGTAAAGGCGTAAAGCCCCGGCCCAACCTCGGTGAAAGAGGTCTTCTTTTCCGAAAGATCGCCTTGCGATGCAAATGCCTTGGCCATGTCAGTTCCTTTCATAGGGGTTCGCCAGCGCCGGAATGACTTTCCCGCTGCAATCGCCAAACCCGATCCGATACCCGTTGCCCTGTGCCGCCCCGCGCAGCACAAGCGTGTCATTGTCTTCGATAAAGCTACGGCTGCCACCTTTGATGGCAAAGGGCTCTTTGCCGCCCCATGACAGCTCCAACAGGCTGCCGCGGCTGTCTTTTGCTGGCCCCGAAATCGTGCCGGATCCCAACAGGTCGCCCACATTCATCGCACAGCCGCTGGTCGTATGATGCGCCAATTGCTGCGGGGCGGAATAATACATCTCGGCATAATTCGTTCGCGCGATGATGGTTTCCTCGCCACCCGCGGGCGTCAGGCCCACTTCCAAAGCAATGTCATAAAGCATCGGCTTTGGCTCGGCCAAATAGGGCAAAAGCTGCTTTTCCCGCGCGGGCGTTGTGGTGCGGAAGGGCTCCAGCGCCGCCTTCATCACCACCCAAGGGGAAATAGTCGTGGCCGTCGCCTTGGCCTGAAACGGACCAAGGGGCTGATATTCCCATGCCTGAATGTCGCGCGCGGACCAGTCGTTCAACAGCACATAGCCAAAGATCATCTCATCAGCCTCAGCCACCGTCACCGGATAGCCATGCCGCGAGGGCTGCCCCACAACCGCGCCCATTTCCAATTCAATATCGAACCGGCGCGAAGGCTGGAACGCCGGCACCTCATGGTCAGGCGATTTCACTTGCCCCCAAGGGCGGCGCACTTCGCTGCCCGAAACCACCACCGAAGACGCCCGGCCATTATAGCCGATCGGGATATGCAGCCAGTTTGGCGGCAGGGCGTTTTCCGGCCCGCGGAACATGGTGCCAACGTTAAAGGCATGGTTCCGCCCGGCATAAAAATCGGTGTATTCCGCGACTAGGAAGGGCATGTGCAATACCGCATCCGCGCGCGCCACCAGATGCGGCTCTACCGCCGCCCGCATCTTTGCGCCATCTGTCAAAAGCGCGGTCACGCGGGCGCGAAGATCGGCCCAAACCGCCGGGCCCGCCTCCATAACCTCATTCCAGAAGGGCACATCCAGAAGCGGCCCTTCAGAAAAACCAATCAGCCCTTCTTCCTCCAACGCCGCCAGATCAAGGATGAAATCGCCAATCGCCATGCCGCAGCGCGGCTCTTGATCGGCAATCGAAAACACCCCGCAGGGCAGATTGTTCAGCGGAAAATCGGTATCGCCATTGGCGCTTTCAACCCAGGATCGGATCAAACTCATCTCACTGCCTTTCATCTTGGCCCAAATACCCCGGGGTGCGGGGCTGGCCCCGCTACTTCATTTAACGCCGGGCGTGCCGTCGAATTTCTTCTCCAGCGAACCCCAGCAGTCAATGTAATCCTCCTGCATATGGCCCGCCGTCGCGGCCCAGGGCGTCAGGTGCTGCGGGAAGCGGGTTTCGAACATGAAGCTCATGGTTCCATCCAGCTTTTCCGCCTTCAGATCGGCGTTCGATGCCCCTTCAAAGGCGTTTTTGTCCGGCCCGTGCGGCAACATGCAGTTGTGCAGGCTCATCCCGCCGGGCACGAAACCCTTCGGCTTGGCATCATAGATGCCATAGATATTGCCCATCAATTCCGACATGACGTTCTTATGATACCACGGCGGACGGAAAGTGTTTTCCGCCACCATCCAGCGTTCGCGGAACAGCACAAAGTCAATATTCGCCGTGCCTTCAATGCCCGAAGGCGCAGTCAGCACCGTGAAGATCGAAGGGTCGGGGTGGTCGAACAAGATCGCCCCCACCGGGCAATAGGTGCGCAGGTCATATTTCACCGGCGCGTAATTGCCATGCCATGCCACCACATCCAGCGGCGAATGGCCGATTTCGGTTACATGAAACTGGCCGCACCATTTGACGTAAACTTTCGAAGGCACTTCCCGGTCTTCAAAAGCCGCCACCGGGGTTTTGAAATCGCGCGGGTTGGCCATGCAGTTCGCGCCAATCGGGCCGCGGCCGGGCAGCACAAACTTCTGGCCGTAATTTTCGCAGACAAAGCCACGCGCCGGGCCTTCCAAAACTTCCACCCGGTAAACCAGCCCACGCGGCAGGATGGCGATTTCCTTCGGCTCAAGGTCAATAATCCCAAGCTCGGTGCAAAACCGAAGTCGGCCTTCTTGCGGCACAACCAAAAGTTCCCCATCGGCCGAGAAGAAATATTCATCTTCCATCGAGGCATTGACGAGATACATATGGCTCGCCATGCCGGTCTGGGTATTCACATCCCCTGCCGTGGTCATGCTGCGCATCCCGGTAATCCAGTTCAGCGACTGTTCCGGCACGCCGACCGGATCCCAGCGGTATTGGCCCAAAGACACGATTTCAGGGTCGATGCAGGGGGCCGATTTCCAATGCGGCACTTCAATTTTGGTGAAGCGATGCGTGTGTTTCACCGAGGGCCGGATGCGATAGCACCAGGTTCGTTCGTTCTGGTGGCTGGGTGCGGTAAAGGCGGTGCCGGAAAGCTGTTCACCATAAAGCCCGTAATTGCATTTCTGGGGCGAATTCATGCCCTGTGGCAGGGCGCCCGGCAGGGCTTCGGTTTCAAAATCATTGCCAAAACCGGGCATGTAGAATTCATGCGTGCCAACCGGCGATACCGCGCGGATCATGCCCGAAGGCGTGGTTTGCGTGCTCATCTTGGGCCTCACGAAAAGAGTGATATTTGATGTGTATTTAACATATCAAATATTGTTGCAGATGCAACAAAGTCAAGACTACTTTGTAAGGATATGCCAAGACAGGTGGCCAAGGCGGGCGTGCTTGCCCCCTTGCACGGCTGGCAACTTAGGGCCAAGCTAGGCAATCAGCCCTGGGGTATTACGATGAGCTTTGATCTTTCAGCCTTTCTTCCCTACCAGATGGCCGTGGTCTCCAGCCGCATCTCGCGCGAATTTGCTGAACGTTATCGGGCGGAATTCGGGCTGAGCATTCCCGAATGGCGGGTGTTGGCGCATCTGGCGCAATCGGATGCGGTTTCGGTGCGCGAAATTCATGCGCGGGTTGACATGGATAAATCCAAGGTCAGCCGGGCAGCCGCGCGGCTGGAAAGCGCGGGGCTGATCGAAAAGCGCGAAAACACCGAAGACCGGCGGCTTTTGGATATGCGGCTTACACCGAAGGGGCAGGATCTGATCGCGCGCATCGTGCCGATTGCCGACACCTATCAGGAAGAACTGCTTGCCCAGCTTGGCGCGCTGTCGCCCGAGTTTCGCGCAGGCCTTTTCAAGCTATATCAGGAACATAAATGACGCGGCTTTATGATTACTGGCGTTCTTCCGCATCTTATCGGGTGCGTATGGCGCTTAATCTGGCAGGGGAAAGCTTTGCGGCAATCCCTGTCGATCTTTTGCAGGCAGAACAGGTTGCGCCGCCGAATCTTGCCCGTAACCCGCAGGGGTTGGTGCCCACGTTGGAAATCGACGGGTTGTCGTTGACCCAATCGCTGGCCATCATTGAATATCTGAATGACACCCGCGGCGGCTTTCTGCCCTCTGATGCGGCGGGGCGGGCGCGGGTGCGGGCGCTGTCCTATGCTGTGGCGATGGAAATTCACCCGGTGTGCAACCTGCGCGTCGGGAAATATGCCGAAGCGGCCTCGGGTGGGGCGATTACCATGCAGGGCTGGCAGCAAAAATTCATTGCCGAGGGACTTTTTGCGCTTGAGCAGATGTTGAATCACCCCGCCACTGGCCGTTTTTGCCATGGTGAAAACCTGACTATGGCCGACATCTGCCTGTTGCCGCAGGTCTATAACGCCAATCGTTGGGGTGTGGACGTAACGTCGCTCTCGCAAATTTCCCGCATCGTGTCAGAGATGGAGACGATCCCCGCGATTGCCGCGGCCCATCCTGACAAGGTGAAACCGGTATGACTGACGTCTACATCCTTTCCGCAGCCCGCACCGCCATTGGCAGCTTTGGTGGCAGCCTGGCAGGCTTTGCCCCGATTGATCTGGCGACCCATGCCGCCAAAGCCGCGATTTCCCGCTCGGGCGTTGAGGCGGCGCAGATCGGGGCCTCGGTCTTTGGCCATGTCATCAATACTGAACCGCGCGATATGTATCTGTCGCGGGTGGCGGCGATGAACGCAGGCATGGTTGAAGGTTCGGTAGCGATGAACGTTAACCGGCTGTGCGGATCTGGGGTGCAGGCGATTGTTTCGGCTATGCAGATGCTGGTCTTGGGCGATGCCGATATGGCGCTTGCCGGCGGCGCAGAATGTATGAGCCGCGCGCCCTATGTGCTGCAAACTGCGCGCTTTGGGCAGAAGATGGGCGACACGAAGGCGCTGGATATGATGACCGGCGCGCTGACCTGCCCCTTCGGCACCGGGCACATGGGCGTCACGGCCGAAAATGTCGCGGCAGAAGGCGGAATTTCCCGGCAAGAGCAGGACGCTTTTGCGCTGGAAAGTCAGGCCCGCGCCGGCCGCGCCATTGCTGAGGGACGCTTTACCAGCCAGATCGCGCCGATCGAGATTGCCAGCCGCAAAGGACCGGTCACTTTTGCGGTGGATGAACATCCAAAACCCACCACGGCTGATGGTTTGGCGGCGCTGAGGCCCGCTTTTCAAAAGGACGGCACGGTTACGGCAGGCAACGCCAGCGGTATCAATGATGGTGCCGCGGCGGTGGTGTTGGCGCGGGGCGATGCTTTGGCGGGCGCGACCCCACGTGCGCGGATCATGGGTTATGCCATTGCAGGCGTGGCCCCGCGTGTGATGGGACTTGGCCCCATTCCGGCGGTGCAGAAACTATGCGCGAAGCTGGGCATGAAGCCCACGGATTTCGATGTGGTTGAATCGAACGAGGCTTTTGCCGCGCAGGCGATTGCCGTCAACCGGGCGCTGGGCCTTGATCCGGCGCGGGTGAACCCCAATGGCGGCGCGATTGCGCTTGGCCATCCCGTCGGAGCTTCGGGTGCGATGATCACCGTCAAGGCGCTTTATGAACTGGAGCGCAGCGGTGGTAAGACGGCCCTTGTTACCATGTGTATCGGTGGCGGGCAGGGCATTGCCCTTGCGATTGAGCGGGTCTGAAGAAACCGGCTAGCGCAGGCGCACCGTGCTGCGGGCCGAGCGGCCCGCGGCGTCGATCACGGAAAGCGTTATGAAACCTTGACCAAGGCCGGGCAGCAGCAGCGCCCGGTCACGCTTTGATTGGGCAATGGGTGTGCCATTGGCAAGCCAGACAAAGGGCGCTGTCCCGCCTTCCACCCTGACCAAAAGCCCATCCGGCAGCAGCTCTACCTCGGTTCCATCCGGGGGGAAGGCCACGCTGGGGGCATTGCCTGCCTCCTGAAAGGCCGCACTGCGGCTGCGGAAATGTTGCAGCGGCAAGGGCAGTTGGGCATTGGCCAGCAAAAGTGTTGCCGGCGGCGCGGATGGCTGGGGTGTCAGCGCAGGTTTCAGCCGGGCGAAGGCCTGAAACAACACCGGCGCGGCCATGTCGGCCCCAAAGGCGCCCGGCACCGGGGTGCCATCTGGCCGCCCCATCCAGACCCCGATGGTATGGCGGCCATCAAAGCCAATGGCCCAAGCATCGCGATGCCCGTAAGAGGTGCCTGTCTTATAGGACAGCCTGTTGCGGGGCGCACCGGGCGGCGGTGCCAGCCCCGCCAGAATGTCGCCCAAGAACCACGCGCTGCTTTGCCCCAAGAACCGCTGGCCTTCAGCGGGGTCTTTGCCCATGCGCCAGTGCAGGGGCAGCGCCACACCACCCCGTGCGATACCGGCATAAAGCTGCACCATACCTTGCAGATTTACGCCGATTCCCCCCAGCGCAATGGCAAGGCCCGGTTGCCCTGGCGGCAGCGCGTGGCCCACCCCGGCCTTGTCCAGCGCTGCCAGAAGACGGGCGGGGCCCAAGGCTTCGGTCAGCGCGACCACGGGGATATTCAACGATTGCTGCAAAGCTTCGCGCAGGCGGATCGTGCCGCGATATTGCCGGTCAAAATTTTGGGGGCGGTAGCCGGAAAAATCGCTTGGGCGATCTTCCAGAAAGGTTTCGGGATGCGCCAGCCCTTCGTCAAAGGCCAGCCCATAGACAAGGGGTTTCAGCGTAGAGCCGGGGCTGCGCAGGGCCAGAGTCATATCGACAAAGCCCGCGCGGGCATCATTGGCAAAGGCGGCAGAGCCGACCGATGCCAAAATTTCACCGGTTTGATGATCTGCCACGACAAGCGCGATTTGCAGCCTTTCACCCTGATCTGCGATGATGTCGGCGGCAAGGTCTTGCAAGGCGGTCTGCAAGCGGCGGTCGATGGTCAGGTGGTGTGATTGGGCCGAAGGGGCATCTGCCCGTGCGCGGTCGGCCAGATGGGGCGCAAGGGTGGGAAAGGTCCGGCGCTGTGCGGGAACCACCTCGGTTCGGGCGGCTTGTAGCTGGTCGGCGTCGATCAGGCCCGCAGTTGCCGCCCGCGCCAGCACCCGGTCACGCGCGGCGGTGGCTTGGGCAGGGTGGCGGTCCGGGCGGCGGGCCTCGGGGCTTTGCGGGATCGCAACCATAAGCGCAATTTCGGCCGCCGTCAGCCGCCGGGGTTCTTTGCCGAAATAGGAAAGGCTGGCGGCGCGCAGACCTTCGAGATTGCCACCATAGGGCGCAAGCCGCAGATAAAGTTCAAGGATCGCCTCTTTGCTTAGCCGCCGCTCCAATGCCAGCGCCACCCGTATCTGGCGCAGCTTTCCCGCCATCTGGCCGGTGGTGCCTTGTTCCAGGAGCCGGGCAACCTGCATAGTCAGGGTTGATCCACCCGATACCACATGGCCATTCCAAAGGGCCTGAACTGCCGCGCGCAGGAAGGCACGTGGATCAATGCCGCCATGTTGGAAAAAACGCTTGTCTTCATAGGCCAGAAGGGTGGTGATGAATGCAGGGTCCACTTCATCCAGCGAAGCTGCCAGCCGCCACTTGCCGTTGTCCACGGTATAGGCCCGCAAAAGCGCGCCGTTTCGGTCCAGCACCTGCACAGATGTGGCGGGCGTCAAAGCTGGCAGGCGGGTGTCGCTGATCCACAGATCAACCCGGTCGCGGGCAAAGGCGGCCAGAAATAGCCCGGCCGCCAAGGCACATAGGGCCCCCGCGCCCGGTTTGGCCCGCCTTGTCATTCCGCAATCACAAGCTGCCCGGTTTCGGACCGGCCGGCCATTTCGGGCCGATACATGTCTTCGACCGAAGCCGCGGGGTGATGGAACCGCCCCGGCGACACCGCGCGCACCACATAGGCCAGCCGGAAGGGGTGGTCCGAATAGCGGTCGATTGCTGTCAGGAAACGGTCTTGGCGAAATTCGCTATGGGCGACGTCGGTTTCCAGTTCCAGCCAAGTCAGGGCTTCGATTGCCCCGGCCGTGACAAGGTTCGGGTTGTCAATTTCCAACCCTGCGGGAAGCGGATCTGACACCATCAATCGCGCCTCGCCGCGACCAAAGGGGGTCACTTCCAGCACCACGACCAGCCGATCGCCGGTTTTGATATGGGCGATGTCGGCGGCTTCGCCTTGCAAGGTGAAATAGCTGCGCTTGATGGCATAGCCTTTGCCGCCAGCAGGCTCCGGCTCTGAGGGTACGCCAAAGGTGGTCAGCGTCAGCGTGGTATCGGCGGCGCTTTCATTCCTGATCTTGACGGGGGCGGTGTTGTGCCCATCCAAGACCTTGACCACGGGGCCAGAGGCCGGGGCGCCATCAAGGGTAATGCCCTCTGCTCCGGCGCGGTCAATCAGCGCGTTCGCCGCCAAAAGCGCCCAGGTTGCTTCTTGTGTTGAAAGGGTGGGGCCGGATGCGGCGATGCGGGTGGTCAGGGCCTCTTGGTCGATTGCGGTGCTGCCTGTTTCGGCCGCAAGCGCCAGAACCGCCGCGGCATCGCGGAAGCTGCTGCCGTAATCGGCGCGGAAGATCTGTTCGACATCGCTGCCCTGTTGCGCGCCCATCGCCGCGGCAGCACGGCGGAACATGGCATCGGCGCGCGGTTGGTCGCCATAGGCGGCAAGGGCGGCACCAAGCTGGGCCATGGCTGTGGGAGTGGCAAAAGCATCGCCTTTGACATCGGCGTAATAGCGCAAATCACCAACAGCCGCCGCGCCTTCGCGCGCAAGCACCATCAGCGCATAGGCCAGAGGTTCGCCGCCTTTGTCGAAGTCGGAGTAGTAATTCACCTGATTGCGCAGATTGTCCAAGGCGCGGCGCAGCGCCAAATCGGGCACGGCAAAGCCGCGCGCCTTGGCCCGTGACAGAAAATCGGTGACGAAGGCATCCAGCCACATATCCCCGTCCGATGGCCCCCAAAGACCAAAGCCCCCATTGGCGGATTGGTTCATCAAGATTTCAGTGATGCTTTCTTCAACCCGGTTTTTGATGTCATCGGCGGCGGGCAGATCAAGCGCCTTGGCAACCTGATCGAAGTACAGAAGCGGCAGCGCCTTTGATGTCATCTGTTCGGTGCAGCCATAGGGGTAACGATCCAGCGCGGCCAGAATGCCGGGGGCATTCAGCCGGGCAATCGGCCCCACGGCCATGCTGGCCTTGCCCGAGCCGGGAACCATGCCGGCAAAGGCGTTTTGGTCGAAGGTAAACTCTTGTCCTTTGGCCAGCGTCAAACGGGTGGTGCGCGCGATGGTTGGGTCATTCATCTGCACAGGGACGGTCAAGGTCTTCTTCAACTGCTTGCCGTCTGGTGTGGTCAGCGCAATGTCGATGCTCTGCACGCCAATCTCAGCCGCCGTCAGCGGCACGGCAAAGACCACCTTTGCATTGTCGGCCAGATCAAAGCCTGAAGGCACTGCGCCCAGCGCCAGCCCTTTTGACGAGACGTCAAGGCCCATCCGGCCAGAGGGGCCGCTGGCGTGGACGATTTCAAGCAAGAGACGGGTTTCATCGCCGGGCGAAAGGAAGCGGGGGACAGATGCCGTGATGACAACCGGGTCACGCACCAGCACATCTTTGGACGCTTGGCCCACGCCGGTTTTTGTCCAGACCACGGCCATCAATTTCACCGTGCCGTTGAAGGACGGCAGATTGAAGCTGGCCTTTGCCATCCCATCGGGGCCAACCGTGACGGGGCCGGAGAAATAGGCGACCAGCTCTTCCGTCGGCGGTGGCGATTGCAGCCGGGCCTGCGCACCGGCATCGCCGCCGGAACGCACCTGCCCTTCGGCCCCGTTCAGCCCGTCGATCAACCGGCCATAGATGTCGCGAATGCCGACGCCCAGTTTGCGCTGGCCGAAGTAATGGCCCTGCGGATCGGGCGGGGCGAAACCGGTCAGGTTCAATATGCCCTGATCGACCGCGGCCAGGGTGACATAGGCGGTTTCACCCGCCGCCACGCCCTCGACCTTGACCGCCACATCCAAGGGGCCGCGCGGGGCGGCTTCATCGGGGGCCTCGATCGTGGCTTTCAACGCCGCCGCGCCGGGGTCAATCGTGGCATAGGTCAGACCCAAGGCGCGGGTCGGGTTGCGACCTGCAGCCACGTCCATTGGCCGCAGAACCGACGCGGTAACATAAACGCCCGTGCCCCATTCATCGGTGACGGGAAGCTCAATCTGGTTTTCGCCTTCCCTCACGAGCACCCCATGCCACCTAATGAGCCGGTTCGACATCACAGTGATCATCGCCGTGCCTGCCGCGCGCGGCACGATCCGAAGCTTCGCGATCTCGCCGGGTTTATAGGCGGGTTGGTCCAGCGCGACCTCCAGCATGTCGGGCGTGGCCGACGCATCGGCACCGCCATACCACCCGGCATAGAAGGTGGCAGAGGTCGCGGCCTGCACGCCATCTTGGCCTTCGACCAAGATTTCATATTCGCCCCATTCGACCGGCACGGCGATTTCCACGGGCTGGCCGGTTAGGGCAACTTCGCCGTCACTTGCCTTTTGCCGAGAAGTGACCGGCTCCCAGTTCCAGTTACCACCCTGCTGATACCATTGGTATTCGGTGTTGATCCGGTTGACGGTATAGTGGGCCTTCATGGCCATTGGTTTCAGATCCGGCCCGATGCCTATCAGCGAAAACCGCGCCTCGGAGCCCTCTTGCGCCACATCTTCGAACATCGGCTTGACGCCGATCATCGGGGAAGACGGGGCGAGCAGCTTGGTGATCTGGCGTTCCACCGGCCGGCCAGACCCTTCGGCCACGCGGATCGTGGCGCGCAGTTCCACTGGTCGGCCGGGGTCGTCTACCAAGGGCAACCCAAGGGCAACAGTTGCGGCCCCGTCTGCATCGGTGCGCGTCGGGTCGATGGATTGCAGCGCCGCATCAAATGGCTGGTCGTGGCGGCCAAAGCTATAGCCCGCGAAGCCGTCAAGTTCTTTGGCCGCGCGCAGAAGAACCTCGCCCTCGATCGCCAAATTGGCCCCCGGCGCGCCAAAAAGATAATTGGCGGCAAGGGTTAAATCAGGGCTGTCTCCCAGGCGGATTTCAGCGGCTGCAAGGTTTAGCGTGAAGTCGATACGTTCGGGAAGGAAATCTTCGACGAGGAAGGTCTTGCTGGCCAGAGCCTTGGCATCGAGATCAGCAAACACCTCTAGCCGCCAGACACCACGCGGGGCAGCCCCCGCGATAGGAAGCTGGAACACATGGCCGCCGGCACCCGCATCTGCGACGAGCGCACGGGAATATTCCACACCGTCGGGGCGCTTCAGAATGGCGGTCAGGGGCAGGCCCTCGACCGCCTTTGCCCGTGGGTCGCGGGCAAGGGCGGTTGCGAACACGGTTTCCCCCGCGCGATAGGCGCCGCGGTCGGTGGTCAGGAACACATCGACCGGCGGCGCGGCCTCGCGGCCCTCAACCCCACGGTCCGAAAGGTCAAACTCCGGGTCGGTCAGCGACAAGAAGGCCATGTCGCCCGCGCTGTCCTTGACCACGACCATGCCGGGCGCCGCAGAGCCTTTGCCAAGGGTAAGCCCTGCGTCAAATCGGGCGATCCCCATGATGTCTGTCTCGCTGCTGGCCAGAACCTCATTGGCCCTGGACAGAAGTTCAACCGTCGCGCCCTCTTTGGCCTCTGCAGTGCCAAGGCTGCGCACAAAAACATGTAGCCCGTCAACGCCCGACAGCGTGGTAAGGCCAAGGTCAGACACGACAAACCACTGCCACGCGGCGGGCACCTGATAGGGGTCAACGCCGGGCACCTCGGCGCGCAACGCGTAGATGCCGGCGGGCTGGCCCGCCAAAGCCTCGGTCAGGGGCAGGCGGGTGGTCAGGTCTTTGTTGATCTCTTGCGCGACGGTTGCCGCACCTTTCCAGATTTCGGTGCCAATCTCGGCGCTGAAATCATTCTCTTGGTATTCCATCATCGGCATACCGAAATAGCCGCCCTGCACCGAGCGCAGAAGGTTTCTGTCGGTCACGCGGAAAAGAGTAAGGCCCAGCTTCTCGGTGTTCACGGTTTCAACCGGAATGGCGGCCGCATCGCTGCGGGGCAAGACATAGCCGCGCCCAGGAAAGCGCACGCCGGGATTGCGGTCTCGGACATAGGCGGTGATCGTGACCGAACTGGCCAGCTCTTGGCCATCGGCGGCCGGAAGCCCTGCGCGCAGGGTCAGGCTTTGGCGCGTGCCATGCGTAATGCCTTCGACGCAAAGCTGACGCCCGCCATCGAAGCTAACCGCCAGATCAGGGGCGGCAAGCTGCACGAAATTGGCATAATCCACCCCGGATTTCATCAGGTCTTCGGAAAAGCTTACGCAGATGCGGGGGCGGGCGCTGTCGGCCTGCACCTCATGGTCAATCACCCGAAACCCGTATTTTGCGGCCGCATCGGCAAGGGCGGCGGCGGTATCATCGCGCGCTTGCAGGTCTTGCGCCAAGCGCAACGCCTGAACCATGTCGCGCCCGCGACCGATGCTTTCCAAGGGCAATGCCATTTGCACCAGAATGGAATGGCGAAGGGCCTTCCCCTTGGCGCGCAGATAGGCATTCACGCCTGCCTGATAGGCGCGTTCGTGAAATTCGCGCTGTTTGTTGCTGTCTTTCAGGCCCGCTTCAAACAAAAGCCGGGCATATTCTGCCCAATCAGTTGCAGCATCGGTCAGGTTCAGGCCCGCCCCGATAAAGCGGCTGGCCGCTTCCGGGTTGCCATCTTGTTCGGCCTGTGCGGCGGCGGCGAAATGTTCTTCGGCGGAAAAGCCATTGGTCACATGGGTATTTGCCAGATCGGCCGCCTGTTGATAGATTGGCGCCAATTCCCATTGCTGCACAAATTGCAATTCGCCCGCGCGGGTTTTGGCAAGGCTGGCAGCTTCGGCATTGGCAGGCAGAACCGTGCCTGAAATCGCACCGGCAAAGCTTTGCCCCGTGTCCGTATCGGCCTTTGTAAAACACGACCCGTTGCGCGTGTTGAAGGTAAAGGCGGTGCAGGTTTCGTTTGTAAGGCAGGCCCTTTCGCAGATTTCCAAGGTCGTATCGAAAATCGACGCCAGATCGCCCCCCGGCAGATCAAGGTTTTGCGAAATAACCAGCCGCCGCGCGGGAATGAGATCTTGGCCAAAGGCGGTGGCCGGGGCAAGCAACAGGGCGAACAGCCCCCCCAACAGGGGGCCAAGAGTAATGCCGCGCATCAAAAAAACCTCCGTCAACTATAAGGCGAATGTCGCATGGCCTGCCGGATTGGCGCAAGCGAAGTTCGGGCGAAAAACCCGGTTTGCGTTAATTGTGAATTCATAATGTTCGTCCAGTTTGGCGCAGGGCAACGCCAAAAGGCGCTGCGAAATTCGTGCAGGATGGCGAATGGAAATCGCGGAACGGCTGGCCAAGGAAAGGCGCGCAAGACTGGCGGCGGAACGGCTGCTGGAACAGAAAAGCCGCGAACTGTTTGCTGCCAATGAAAAGCTGGCGCTTCATGCCCGCGCGCTTTCCGATCAGATCGTCGAACAGCGTCAGGTTGTCAGATCGGCGCTGAGCGAGGCCGAGCTGCTGAAAGGCCAGAACACGCAGGTCAGGGGTGATCTGGACCGTGCGCATAGCGCCGCCGTCATGGCTGAACGGCGGCTGTGGGATTCAATCAACACCATACCCGATGGCTTTGCGGTTTTTGACGTGAATTCCTGCCTTGTCGCGGCCAACGCAGCCTATCTTGCGGCCTTTCAGGGCACCGATATTTCCCTTGGCGCCACCTATGGCGACATTTTGCGCGCGGCGGCCGGTAGTGGGCTGATTGAACTGGGCGACGAAGCCGCGGCGGACTGGTGCGCGCGCATGATGGAACGCTGGCAGGCCGACCCGATTGACCCGATGGTCGTGCCATTTCGAAACGGGCTTTGGGTGCGGCTGATTGACCGGCGCGCCCGCGATGGTGACATGGTCAGCCTTGCCCTGAACATCACCGAAGAAATGCGTATCTGGGCCGCGATTGAAGCGATCCCGGATGGATTTGTCTTGTTTGACAGGGAGGAACGGCTTTTGGCCTTCAATCACCGCTATCGCGAAATGTTTCCCGACAGTGCCGAAGTCATGGTGCCCGGCGTGTCTTTTGAAGAATTGCTGCGCCATGGCTTGCGCAAGGGCCATGTCCCCGAAGCGATTGGCCGCGAAGATGAATGGCTTGCAGACCGTCTGGTCCAGATGCGGCAGGCCGAAGGGCAGTCAGAATGTCAGTTGTCGGATGGCCGGTGGATCGAAGAGCATGATCACCGCACCCCTGATGGGGGTCGCGTTGGGGTGCGCCGCGATGTTACCGCCGCGCGCGAACAACAGGCCGCCCTTGAAACCGCCCGCGCCGAGGCTGAGGCCGCGAACCGTGCCAAATCGGCGTTTCTGGCCAATATGTCCCATGAAATTCGCACACCGATGAATGGGGTTGTCGGCATGGCCGAGCTGTTGTGCGACACCTCCCTTTCCGAAGAACAACGGCTTTTTGCCGAAACCATCCGCTCCTCGGGCGAGGCGCTTTTGGTTATCATCAATGACATTCTCGATTATTCCAAGCTGGAAGCCGAGCGGATGACGCTGTTTCCAGAACCGTTCGATCTGGAACATACGATCCATGAAGTGACGATGCTTTTGCAACCGCGGGCGCGGGAAAAGGGCATTGATCTGATGATTGATTTCGACATGTTCCTGCCCACCCGCTACATCGGTGATCCTGGGCGCCTGCGGCAGGTTTTGACCAATCTGATCGGCAATGCGGTCAAGTTTACCGAAGCTGGCCATGTTCTGGTGCGCGTCGTCGGGCTGGAGGTGGAGCCGGGCCGCCAGCAATTACATGTGACGGTGGAAGACACCGGCATCGGCATTGCCCCTGAAAATCTTGACCACATTTTTGGCGAATTCAATCAGGTGGAAAGCCAGTCGAACCGCAAGTTCGAAGGCACCGGACTGGGTCTTGCCATCACGCAACGGCTGATCGAACGTATGGAAGGCGCGGTTTGGGTTGATAGTGAATTGGGCAAAGGCAGTTCTTTCGGGTTCCGGCTGTGCCTGCCTGTTGCCGAAGCCGCCGCGCCGCCGCGCCGGCCGATCGACATTAAGCGCGCGCTTGTGGTGGATGACCAGTTCATCAATCGCACCATTCTGGAACGCCAGCTTGTGCCATGGGGGGTGTCCGTCACGCTGTGCCGTTCGGCGGCCGAGGCGCTGAATGCGCTTGAAAGCGCCAGTTTCGATGTGGTGATCACCGATCATGACATGCCCGAAATGGATGGATTGCAGCTTGCCCAAGCCATTCGCGCCATGGGCCGGGATTTGCCGATTTTGCTGTTGTCCTCAAGCCCGGCCAACGCCCGCGATGGTGCTGGGGCCGAACATCTGGCGGCGGTTTTGCAAAAGCCGGTGCTGCGTGCGGATCTGTATCGCCAGTTGCAGGCGCTATCGGCAGAGGCCCCAGAAACCCCCAGCGCGCCGGAAACTGCGGTGGGGGTGCAGCGCAAGATGCGGGTGCTGGCGGCCGAAGATAACCGCACAAACCAGCTTGTGTTTCAGAAAATGGTTCGCGACCTTGAGATAGATCTGGCTTTTGCCAACAATGGCCGCGAGGCGGTTGAAATGTGGAAAAGCTTCGCACCCGATCTGATTTTCATGGATATTTCCATGCCGGAAATGGATGGCCGCGACGCCACCCGCGCCATTCGTGCGGCTGAAGGTGGCGCGCATGTGCCCATCGTGGCGCTGACCGCCCACGCTATGGATGGCGATGCTGAGGAGTTTTTGGCCATCGGGATGGACCGCTATATGACGAAACCGCTACGCAAGCAGGTGCTGGTCGAAACGCTGTCTGATTTTTGCCCGGCAGACGCCCTGCCCATTCTTCAGGCCGAAGAAAACGCCGCCTGAAACGGCGTTCAGGCCGCCCGGTTTTCTGCGGCTTCGCGGGTAAAGATCAGGCGGCTGTCGTCCGAGCGATCTGCCCGGAACTGATAGCCGCCGCTGTTGAACCCCCGAAGATCGGCCGGGTTTGTCAGGTGGTTTTCTGCAATGAAGCGCGCCATGGCTCCGCGTGCCTTTTTTGCCCAAAAAGAGACGATCTTTGCCTCCCCGGCCTTTTCTTCCAAAAAGACCGGGGTGATGACGGGAAGGTCAAGCGCGGGGACATCGACCGCCCCGAAATATTCAGATGAAGCACAGTTGACCAAGGCCCGCGCACCGGTTTCGCGGGCAAGTGCTGCAAGTTCTTTGGCGGGTTTTGTCCCCCACCATTGGTAAAGATCTTTGCCTTTGGGGTTGGCAAGACGGGCGCCCATTTCCAGCCGATAGGGCTGAATCACATCCAGCGGGCGCAACACGCCGTAAAGGCCGGATAAGATGCGCAGATGACGTTGCGCCCAGCGCAGGGTATCAGGTTCCATCCGCCGGGCCTCAAGCCCGGCATAGGTGTCGCCATCGAAAAGAAAGGCGGCGGCGGTGCCTTCGGCCTTTGGGTCAAATGCCGCGAAACGATCACGGTTCAGTGCGCCAAGCTTGGGGGAAATGTCCATCAGGCGGCACAGGTCTTCGGCGGTAAGGTCGCGCGCAATTTGGGCAAGCCTGCCCGCATCGGCCAGCAAGGCCGGCTTGGTTGTCTCCATGCCGTCGGGCAGGGCTTGTGGCTTTTCATTCAGCCGCTTGGCCGGCGAAATCACAGTCAGCATGGAAACTCCCTTTCAAATGACAATCTGGCCGGGTCAGGCATCACGCAAAATTTCCAGAAAGGTGGCGCCGAAACGATCGGCCTTTGCTTCGCCCATGCCCTGAATTGCCTGAAGCTCGCCCAGGGTGCATGGGCGGCGTTCGGCAATATGGCGCAGAGTCGATTGGGTGCAGCTAAGATATTTCCCGGCGCCATCTGCGCCGCGCGCCAGTTCGATCTGCGCCTCTGCCAGCCGGTCATAAAGCGATGCCGCCTGCCGCCCGACCAGCGCCTTGCGGGCGGGGTGCAGCGGCGCGCCTTGGCTGCCGGTGATAACCGAGAGAAAGACCGCGCCATAGCTTTCCAGCTTTTTCGCGCCGACCCCGGTGATTCCCATCATCTGATCCAGCGTTTCGGGCCGCTTTTCTGCCATTTCAATCAAGGTGCGGTCGGTAAAGATGACATAAGCCGGCACGCCGCCCGCCTCGGCCAAGGCCCGGCGTTTGGCCTTGAGCGCGGAAAGCAGGCTTGCATCTTCATCAGCCACAAGGGTTTTCACCACATATTGCGGGCGCGCCTTTTCCACCGTGTCGCGGCGCAGCGTGATGGATTCTTCACCGCGCAGAATGGGACGGGCGGCATCGGTCATCCGCAGCGCACCAAAGCGTTCGCCGTCCGGGCGCACCAGATCGCGCCCCATGATCTGGCGAAATACGGCACCCCAGGCGGGTTTTGACAGCTCTCGGCCGACGCCGAAGGTCGGCAGGGTGTCATGGCCCTTTTCGCGGACTTTTGCCGTGGCATTGCCCGTCAGAATATCAATCAGATGCCCCGCGCCGAACCATTCTCCGGTGCGCAGGATGGCCGAAAGGGCTTTGCGCACGGCATCTGTCGCATCAAAAAGCTGGGCGGGCTGATCGCACAGATCGCAATTGCCACAAGGTTCTGAAGTTTCTCCGAAATAGCCCAACAAGACCTGACGACGACAGGCCGTCGCCTCGGCCAGACCCAAAAGCGCGTTCAGCCGGCCATGATCGGCTTCTTTGCGGTCGGGGGGGGCCAAGCTTTCGTCGATCTGGGCGCGGCGCAGGCGAATGTCATCGGGGCCGTAAAGCGTAAGGGTTTCCGCCGGCGCGCCATCACGCCCCGCCCGGCCGATTTCCTGATAATAGCCTTCGATGGATTTCGGCAGATCGGCATGGGCGACCCAGCGGATATCGGGTTTGTCGATGCCCATGCCAAAGGCGATGGTCGCCACCACGATCAGCCCATCTTCTTGCTGAAAACGGATTTCCACCCTGCGCCGTTCTTCAGCCTCCATCCCGCCGTGGTAATGCGCGCTTTGGTGGCCCGCGCCATGCAAGGCTGCGGCCAGCGTTTCGGTCTTGGCGCGCGTCGCGCAATAGACGATGCCCGATTGCCCCCGCCGCGCGGCGGCAAAGCCAAGGATCTGGTCGCGTGGTTTGTCTTTCACGGCAAAGGCAAGATGAATGTTTGGCCGATCAAAGCCGCGCAGAAAGGTGGCGGGGGGGTGGCCATCGAACAGGCGGGCGATGATTTCGGCGCGGGTTTCTTCATCGGCCGTGGCGGTAAAGGCGGCCAGGGGCACGTTCAGGGCCTGCCGCAGCGCGCCGATCCGCAAATAATCGGGGCGAAAGTCATGGCCCCACTGGCTGACGCAATGCGCCTCGTCCACGGCGATGAAAGAGCAGCCAATACGGCGCAGCATGGGCAGGGTCGCGGGCGAGGCAAGGCGTTCGGGCGCCATGTAAAGCAGCTTCAGCCGGCCTTCATCCAGTGCGGTGAACACCTGTTCGGTTTCTTCATCGGTATTGCCTGAGGTTAGCGCGCCCGCCTCTACCCCTGCTTCGCGCAGCCCCCGCACCTGATCACGCATCAGGGCAATCAGCGGTGATATGACAACAGTCACACCATCTCGGCAAAGCGCAGGAAGTTGAAAGCAAAGGGATTTTCCGCCGCCCGTCGGCATGATGGCCAGCGTGTTTTGCCCCGAGACCACCGCATCAACAATTTCCCCTTGGCCGGGCCGAAAGCCCGCAAAGCCAAAGACAGATTGCAAAAGCGATTGGGCGTCGGCGGGCATGGGGCCGAAATCAGCCGAAGGAATACATATTGTTCGAGATCACGACTTCGAGCGCGAAAATCGCCAGAAGCACGGCCAGTGGGGCCAGATCAATACCGGCGGTTGGCGGCAAAATCTGACGAATGCGCGCATAAATCGGGTCAAGCAACCGCGCCAGAGTGTTCCACAATTGCCAAACCAACGGTTGGCGCAGGTTCACTACGTTGAAGTTGATAAGCCAGCTCATGATGACATGGGCCAGCACGACCCATTTTGCGACATGGATCAACATCAGCAAGATCTGGAAAAGCGAGGTCATCGGGCCACCCTACAAACTGTTGTGGTATGGGTAATGCCTGCCCCCAAGAAGTGCAAGCTTTCGCCTGCCGCAGCCTTTCGCTTGCCGCAGCGTCTTGCTTGACCTTTGGCGCGGGCAGGGGCAGGCATCGGGGAAAAGAGGTGGCGCATGTATCCCTATTTTCGCATGACGAAAGAGTTGTGGAAGTTTCGCAACGCCCCGCGCCTGTCAATTCTGGAACCCCATGTCAGCACGCATCGCATCTGGCCATGGGATCTGGACCCGTGGCGAGAGCTGAACAACGGCCGCACGCTGACCTTGTTTGATCTGGGACGCATTCCGATGTCGGTGCGTATGGGGTTTGACAAATTGGCCAAGGCAAGGGGCTGGGGTATCACGGTGGCGGGCAACTCAACCCGCTATCGTCGCCGGGTAACAGTGTTCCAAAAGCTGACGCAGGTCAGCCGGGTTTTGGGCTGGGACAGCCGTTTTGTCTATCTGGAGCAAAGTTTCTGGCGGGGCGGGGAATGCACGGCCTCGATGCTTTTGCGTTCGGCCTTTATCCGAAAGGGCGGCATGGTGCCCCCTGAGGAAGTGTTCGCTGCCCTTGGCCAGCCCGTCGAAAGCCCGGAACTGCCGTCTTGGGTCATGGGCTGGATCGAAGGGGATGCGGCCCGCATCTGGCCGCCTGAATTGCCGCCGGCGGCCAAGGCAGCAATTCAAGGTTGAGGCTGGCCCTTGCCAGACTGCCCGCTTTCGGGCCTTATCCCCGATAACCGGCCAGACCGGGCCAAAGGGGGACAAGATGGTTTCGCAAGCAAAGCGCATCTGGGGATGGTGGTTTTTCGATTGGGCCAGCCAGCCCGTCAACACGCTGTTGTTGACCTTCATCTTCGGCCCCTATTTCGGAGAAGTGGCGCGCGGCTATTTCATGGGCACCGGCCTTGACGAAGAAGCCGCCAAAGCCGCCGCGCAAAGCTATTGGGCCTTTGGGTTGTTCCTTGCCTCGATCGCAATTTTGGTCATGGCGCCGATTTTGGGTGCTATTGCTGATGGTACGGGCAAGCGGCTGGTCTGGGTTTGGTTCTTTTCCGCTGTCTATATCGTGTCTGCATGGGCGCTTTGGTATGTGGCGCCGGGGGGCGAGATTGGCACGTTGCGCTGGGCTATGTTCTTCTTTGGCATGGCCTTTCTGTCGATGGAATTTGCCACAGTTTTCACCAATGCGCTGATGCCCAGCCTGACCGAAGGCGATGACATGGGCAAGATTTCCGGTTCTGGCTTTGCCTTTGGCTATCTGGGCGGGCTGATTGCGCTGTTCATCATGCTGTTGTTTTTTGCCGAAGGCGGCAATGGCACCACGCTGATCGGGCTTGATCCTGCCCTTGGGCTTGACCCCGAAGCGCGCGAGGGCACGCGGTCGGTGGGGCCGTTTTCGTCGATCTGGTATGTGGTGTTCATGGTCCCCTTTTTCCTTTGGGTGAAGGAACCCAAGGCAGCGGCGGGCCGGGTGCATTTGGGCGCGGCCATGGCAAGTGTGGCCGATTTCATTCGCGGGTTGCGCTTTCGCAAAAGCCTTGCCGCCTATCTTGGATCATCGCTGTTTTACCGCGATGCGCTGAACGGCCTTTATACCTTTGGCGGCATCTATGCCTCGAATGTGCTGAACTGGGAGGTGACGCAGATCGGCATCTTTGGCATCGTTGGCGGGGCAACTGCGGTGCTGACCAGTTGGCTTGCAGGCAAGATGGATACGAACCGCGGGCCAAAGCCGGTGATCGTCTGGTCGATTGCGGTGCTGATGGTGGTTTGCACGCTGGTTGTCGGCATGGATCGCGAACAGATCTGGGGGCTGGCGCTGGACCCGGCATCTTCCACGCCGGACGTCATCTTTTTCATTTGTGGCGCGCTGATTGGTGGGGCAGGCGGGCCGCTGCAATCGTCCAGCCGGACCATGCTGCTGCGCCATACCACACCCGACCGCGCGACCGAAGCTTTCGGCATGTTCGCGCTTTCAGGTAAGGTCGCCAGTTTCCTGACGCCGGGCCTTGTGGCGGTGGCCACCTGGTTCAGCCAATCGGCAAGAATGGGCATAGCCCCCGTCATCCTGCTTTTCCTTATCGCTTTGATTCTGCTACTCTGGGTCAACCCGAAAGGTGAGCGTGCATGATTGGTAAACTGTTAGCGATTATTCTGGTGATGGCCCCCTTACCTGCCGGGGCCGAGGCATTGGCGAACAAGCTTTTCGGCGCAAAGGCCGTGCCCAGCCTGCAAGATAGTATGCCCGTCGGCTCTTATGCCCGCGGCTGCGCGGCGGGTTCGGTGGAGCTGCCCGAAACCGGCCCGACATGGCAGGCGATGCGCCTGTCGCGCGGGCGGAATTTCGGCAATCCGGTGATGGTTCAATATCTGATGGATATCTCGGCCCAAGCGGCGGCGATCGGCTGGGGCAAGGGGCTTTATATCGGTGATATAAGCCAGCCGCGCGGTGGCCCGATGACCAGTGGCCACGCCAGCCATCAGATTGGTCTGGATGCTGATATTTGGTGGCTTGCGCCAAAATCGCTGAATCTCAGCCGGGCAGAACGCGAAAAGATTTCTTCGATTCCGATGCGGTCATCTGACCAACGCTCGGTTACTGCAAACTGGGGGCCGAAAGCGCGCGCGCTGATTGAACTGGCCGCCAGCGACCCGCGTGTTGACCGTATTTTCGTGGCCGCCGCGATCAAACTGGAGATTTGTAAAACCGCCACCCCGGCTGACAAAAAATGGCTGCAAAAGTTGCGTCCCGTTGCCGGGCATGACACGCATTTCCATGTGCGTCTGAAATGCCCCGGCGGGGCCGCGCTTTGTCAGACGCAAAAGCCAAGCGTAGCCGAATTGTCAAAGGGCGGTAACGGTTGCGATGACACCCTAAAATGGTGGGTGACTGACTATCTGAACCCGCCAAAAACCGGGAAGAAAAAGAAACCCAAAGACGACGCCCCCCGCAAGAGAGGGCCGCGCGAATTCATCATGGCGGACCTGCCCAAGCAATGCAAAGACGTTCTCGCTTCGCCCTGATCGGGCTGCTGCTGGCGCTGATTTCCGGCTTTCAGGGCAGCGCCGAGCCGCGTGTTTCGACGGGCTTTAGCAGCACCTTTGTCTGGCGCATGGATGACCCGGCCTTTGGCGGCTTTTCCGGGCTTGAGGTTTTGGACAATGGCCGTCATTTCGTTGCCCTGAGCGATAAGGCAACGTTCCTGCGCGGCCGTTTCTTGCGCGATGCGTCGGGCAAGATGACCGCCGTGCGCGGCAAAATCATTCGCCCGCTGATTGGCGCAAAGGCCGGTCAGGTGCTGTCAGGCAAGCGTGCCGATAGTGAGGGGCTGGCCATTGATGGTGATGGCAACGGCTTTATCTCGTTTGAGGGCCGCACGCGCATCGCCCGGTTTGATCCGCAAACAGGGATCGTGGCCGATATGGCGAAATATGAAGCCTTCGCCCGTTTGCCGAAAAATGGCGGGCTCGAGGCTTTGGCCGTGGGGCCTGGCCCCATAATTTATGCCCTGCCTGAACAGCCGCCGACGCGCGACATCCCGGTGTATCGCTGGCAAGCTGGCCACTGGGACGACCGCCTTTCCTTGCCGCGGCGCGGCCAATTCGTTCCGGTAGGTGCCGATATCGGCCCTGACGGTCGTCTTTACCTGTTGGAGCGCGATTTCCGTGGCATCGGCGGTTTTGCCAGCCGCTTGCGCCGGTTTGATCTGTCCGACGCGAGGCTTGAGGGCGAACGTATCTTGTTCGAGACGCCCTTCGCGCATTTCGACAATCTGGAGGGCCTGTCGGTCTGGCGCGATGATCGGGGCGTTTTATATGCAACCATGATCTCGGATGACAATTTCTTCTTTTTGCAGAAAACACAGATTGTGGAATTTCGTCTTCCCGATTGACGCCGCCCGCTTTTTGGCGCTATGGCCCGCCGTCCCTTGATGGGGCGCCAAGTCTCCGCGACCTTGTAAAAAACGGATCAAACATGACAAAACTTCTGCCCGGCATTCTTGCCATGGCCACCATCGTTGTGGCCTCAAACATCCTTGTGCAGTTCCTGCTTGGCCCTTGGCTAACCTGGGGCGCGTTCACCTATCCTTTCGCCTTTCTTGTGACGGACCTGACCAACCGCCTGCAAGGCGCCAGTGCGGCGCGGCGTGTTGTTCTGGTGGGCTTCATCGTCGGTGTGATCTGCTCGCTTATCGGCGCGCAGATTGTGGGTGAGTTTGGCCCCCTCGTCAGCCTGCGGGTTGCCATTGGTTCCGGCACCGCTTTCCTTGCGGCCCAACTATCTGACGTCGCGCTGTTTAACCGGCTGCGCGCCGGGTCATGGTGGCGCGCGCCGCTGGTATCGACCTTGTTTTCGTCAATGCTGGACACGGCGCTGTTCTTCACCATCGCTTTTTCGGCCGCACTTGTGGCGCTTGAACCGGCAAATGATGTGTCCTGGGCGGGCGAAATGCTTCCCATCTTGGGTTACGGCCCGGTGGCGCCCTTGTGGGTTTCCTTGGCGGTGGCCGATTGGCTGGTGAAACTGCTGCTCGCAATTCTTGCACTGATTCCTTTCCGCCTCATCGCCGGAAAGTTTGTCGCACGGATAGCGTGAAAACTGTTGACGAACACAAAATCTGTGTCACCCTCTCATCATCGGCAACTTTTGAAAGGAGGTGATCCAGTGTCTAGAGTGATATTGGAGAGACGCGTCGGGACAGTCATGGGGGGTGTTTTCTAAGGGCAAACCCTTGGCTAAACAGACCACTCGATTGGAAGATGCTCCTAACTGGCTCATCTCCTTGGATCTCGGAAAGGGTCGCCGCATGTCGGCGGCCCTTTCTCTTTTCGGTCAGGTAAATTCGTTGCGTTTAATATGAATGTAAGATAGCCATTTGCCATGCTTTGGATCACCGACACAATCCAGATTGCTGATTGGGAACTGACGGAAAGTTTCGTCCGCTCATCGGGGCCGGGCGGGCAAAATGTGAACAAGGTATCGACCGCCGTCGAATTGCGTTTTGAGGCTGAACGATCGCCGCATTTGAGCACGTCTGTAAAAGCACGATTAAAGAAAATCGCCGGCCGGAAATGGACATTGGAAGGCGCGCTGATTGTTCAGGTTGAAGATACACGGTCGCAGGCGCGCAACCGTGAAATTGCCCGCGAAAGGCTGGTCGAGATGATCCGTGCTGCGCTGGTTGCTCCAAAACGGCGGATTGCGACGAAACCTACCTTGGGCAGTCAGCGGCGGCGCATGGCCGCAAAGCAGCAACGGGCCGAGGTGAAGACATTGCGCGGAAAAGTGGGGGATGAAGAATGACCGAAACGCTAGTGGAACGTCGCGCGCGCTTGATGGGGCCGAATGTGCCAACCTTTTATCAAACACCCGTTCACCTTGTGAAAGGTGAAGGTGTTTGGCTATGGGATGCAAGCGGCAAGCGCTATCTTGATTGCTACAATAACGTGCCGCATGTCGGCCATTGCCACCCGCGCGTTGTGCAGGCGATTTGTAATCAGGCGGCGGCGCTGAACACGCATACACGCTATTTGCATGATGGCGTTCTCGACTATATCGAACGCCTGACAGCAACCTTTCAGCACGGAATTTCGCAGGTGATCATGACCTGCACCGGGTCTGAAGCGAATGATATTGCGCTGCGCATGGCACAGGCTGCCACCGGAAAGACGGGGATTATCGCGACCGATGCCACCTATCACGGCAATACCATGGCCGTCAGTCAACTTTCGACACGCAAGCCGCCAATCGGTGGGCGATGGCCCAATGTGCGGCTGGTTCCCGCGCCGGACAGTCTGAAGCGCCCCGATCCCGATGGCGCGATTTTCGCCGGCCATGTTGCCACCGCGATAGCCGAGTTGGAGGCAGAGGGCTATGGCTGTTCGGGTATCTTGCTGTGTCCGATGTTTGCAAACGAAGGTTTGCCAAGCCTGCCGCGTGGCTGGCTGGATAAGGCCGTGGCGGCCATTCGCGCGGCGGGCGGCATCGTCATTGCCGATGAGGTGCAGCCCGGCTTTGGCCGTGCGGGCAGCCATTTTTGGGGGCATGACAAACTGGGCTTTGCGCCCGATGTGGTGGTGATGGGCAAGCCCATGGCCAATGGCCATCCGGTTGGAGCGGTTGCTACTCGTCCAGATGTAATGGCGGCATTCCGAAATTCCTTTAGCTATTTCAATACATTCGGTGGAAACCCGGTTTCTGCCGCTGCTGCTTTGACCGTGCTGGACGTGATCCGTGACGAGGGATTGCAGCAAAACGCGGTTCAGAGTTCGGCGTATGTTGCGCAACGAATGGCCGCTTTACGCCACCCGCTGTTGCGCGACACCCGCGCAAACGGCTTGTTCTTCGGGGCCGAATTCCTGCACGAGAATGGCCAGCCCGCGACCCGGTTCTGCGCCGATCTGGTTGAGAATATGGTTGGCCGGGGCGTCTTGATGAACGTCATCGGGGTGGGAAGGAACATCTTGAAAATCCGCCCGCCTTTGCCCTTCTCAATCGAAAACGCTGATTTTCTGATGGATAATCTGGTTGTAGCGTTGAAGGAAGTCAGGATAATCGAATGAACATTCATGATCTGGCTGCTGAAGCCGCAAGCCATTGGGGGGCAAGCCCGCTTCGCCTGATCCGAAACCGCGAAAACGCCGTGTTTGAGGTGGCGATGCCCGAAAGAAGGGCGGCATTGCGGCTGCATCGTGAAGGTTATCAGGACGATGCCGCAATCAATTCAGAACTTTGGTGGTGTGCAGCATTGGCGAAGAAGGGTGTCAGCGTTTCCGGCGCGCTGCCGGCCCAGGATGGCCGATTTCTGGTAACGCTTTCGACAGGGCGCAAGGCCAGTGTGATTGAATGGGTTGAAGGCGAGGCGCTGGGCGAGGCCGGCAAGCCGTTTGACCGGCCGGTAGAGCAGATTATCGCGCAACACAAATCGCTTGGAAATTTGATCGCGAAATTTCATAGCGTTACAGATGATCTCGTTTTGCCAGAGGACTTTATCCGCCCGCGTTGGGACAAAGAGGGCTTGGTTGGGGAAAACCCATTCTGGGGCCGATTTTGGCAGCACCCCGAAGCAACACCGGCCCAGCGCGCCACTTTGGTTGCCGCGCGGAAATTTCTGCAAGATTTTCTAACAGCATACACAGGCAAAATCGGCCCGATCCACGCCGATGTTCTGCGTGAAAACATATTAGTGAATGATAATTCTCTTTCACTGATTGATTTTGATGATTCAGGCTTTGGCTATCGCCTGTATGACCTTGGCACGGTGCTTTCCCAAAACCTTTATGAGCCCGCCTATGCGCAAATTCGCGATGCACTGATGCAGGGTTATGGCACGGCTGACACAAGGGCGGTGGAGATTTTCACGCTCGCCCGAACTTGTGCCAGCGTCGGCTGGACGATGCCGCGCCTTGAACAGGGTGACGAAATTCACGCGCGCCATATCGCACGCGCCTGCATGTGGGCTGAAAAACTCTTTGATCGCTACGCGCAAAGCTAGAATCAGTTGCCGGGCAGGGTCCGACAGGGTAGGGACCGCATTTGTAAAAGCAATGTGACAGGCCCGCCATGACCATGACGCCCGACCCGACGCAGAACAAATGGAAGACGCTGGACAAGGATCTGGCGCGGCTCAGCCAGTTGGAAAACGCGGCTGCAACTGTTTCAAAACCATCGTTCGGTATTGGCATCTCGATTGTGTTCATCGTCATCTGCGGCCTTGCGACTTGGGCGCTTGCGGGTGGCACGCCGGGCAGTGCCCTGATCGTGACTGCTGCGGTTTTCGGCGCCTATATGGCGCTGAACATTGGTGCGAATGATGTGGCCAATAACATGGGCCCGGCGGTGGGGGCCAATGCCCTTACCATGGGCGGGGCGCTGGTTATTGCCGCTGTCTGTGAAACGGCGGGCTCGCTCATTGCGGGTGGCGATGTTGTGTCAACCATTTCCGGCGGCATTGTCGATCCTGCGGCAGTGGCCGATCCGAATACTTTCGTTTGGGCGATGATGGCGGCGCTGATTGCGTCTGCGCTGTGGCTGAACGTTGCAACCTGGCTGGGCGCGCCGGTTTCCACCACCCATTCCATCGTGGGCGGGGTGATGGGCGCGGGCATCGCAGCAGCAGGTTTTGACGCGGTCAATTGGGCAAAGATGGGCCAGATCGCGGCGTCTTGGGTTATTTCGCCCCTGATGGGGGGCTTCATTGCGGCGGCATTTTTGGCGTTCATCAAGTTTACCATCAATGATGTTGAAGACAAAATCACCGCCGCACGCCGCTGGGTGCCGATTCTGATCGGCCTGATGTTTGGGACTTTTGCCAGCTATCTGGCGATGAAGGGCTTGAAAAAAATAGTAGAAATCAGTTTGGGTCACGCGCTGTTGCTGGGGCTGATTTTGGGTTTGATAACCATGTTTGTGATGCGCCCTGTGGTGCAGCGTCAGTCGCAAGGCTTAGAGAACCGTAAGAAATCGCTGAAAAAGCTGTTTGCTTTTCCGCTGATCGTGTCGGCGGCGCTTTTGTCATTTGCCCATGGTGCGAATGATGTGGCTAATGCTGTTGGCCCGCTGGCCGCCATTGTTCATGCGGTGCAAGATGCGGGCACGGCCAGCAAGGTGACAATTCCCTATTGGGTCATGCTGATTGGCGCTTTCGGGATTTCCTTTGGCCTGATGCTGTTTGGCCCGAAACTAATCCGCATGGTCGGCTCTGAGATTACCAAACTGAACCCGATGCGGGCCTATTGCGTGGCGCTTTCGGCGGCCATCACGGTGATTGTTGCGTCGTGGCTGGGGTTGCCGGTGTCGTCCACCCATATTGCTGTGGGTGCGGTTTTCGGGGTGGGTTTTTATCGGGAATGGAATGCCGATCGCAGGTTCCGCGCGCTGAAGGTGCTGAAAGGCAACCCGGTTTCGCCCGAGGAGCGTCGCCGCCGCAAGCTGGTGCGCCGCGCCCATGTTCTGGGGATCGGCGCGGCTTGGGTGGTGACGGTGCCGCTGACAGCCATTTTGTCGGCCGCGATTTTTCTGGGCCTCCAACTGTTCTAAACGCGCAACTCTTGCGCGGTCTGTTCGCCAATTTCGAACACCCGTTTATATCGGGCAATTTCGTCGGATGGCCCCATCGCCTTGTTGGGGTTGTCTGAAAGCTTGACCGTGGGCCGCCCATTGGCGGAAATCGCCTTGCAGACCAGACTGAAGGGGGCCAGCCCATCGCCGTTTACCAACCCACGGAAGTCATTGGTGAGCATTGTGCCCCAGCCGAAGGAGACCTTCACCCGGCCATGAAAGCGGGTGTAAAGCCGTTCGATTTCTTCGACATCCAGCCCATCGGAAAAGATGACCAGCTTTGTCTTGGGGTCTTCGCCGCGCTCTTGCCACCAACGAATGGCTGTTTCTGCGCCGGCGGCCGCATCGCCGCTGTCAATACGAATGCCTGTCCAGCTTGCCAGCCAATCGGGTGCCTTGCGTAAAAAGCCTTCGGTGCCATAGGTGTCGGGCAACATGATGCGCAGATTGCCATCATGTTCTTCGTGCCAATCGGCCAGAACCTGATAGGGCGCCTGCGCCAGTTCGGCATCGGTTTCGGCAAGGGCGGCATAGACCATGGGCAGTTCATGGGCATTGGTGCCGATGGCTTCGATGTCGCGCCGCATGGCAATTTTGCAATTCGACGTGCCGGTAAATTTGCTGCCCAACCCCTCTTGCATCGCCTGAACGCACCAATCCTGCCAGAGATGGCTATGGCGGCGGCGGGTGCCAAAATCCGCGATTTTCAGGCCATCAATCATGCGGATGCGTTCAATCTTTTCCCAAATCCGGGTCATGGCGCGGGCGTATAGAACCTGGAGTTCAAACTTGCCCATCGCCTTCAGCACCGCGCGGCTGCGCAGTTCCATCAACACGGCAAGGGCGGGAATTTCCCAAAGCATGACTTCGGCCCAACGGCCTGCAAAGGTTAGCTCATACTGGCCATCGCGCTTTTCCAGATGGTAATCGGGCAGGCGGAGGCCTTCGAACCACTCCATGAAATCGGGGCGGAACATTTGGCGTTTGCCGTAAAACATGTTGCCGCGCAGCCATGTGCTTTCGCCGCGGGTCAGCGAAAGGCTGCGCACATGATCAAGCTGTTCTCGAAGTTCGCCTTCGTCGATCAGGTCGGCAAGGCGCACGCTCGCAGAGCGGTTGATAAGGCTGAACTCAACCTGCGTATCGGGCTTGTTGCGAAAAATCGACTGACACATCAACAGCTTGTAAAAGTCGGTGTCGATCAAAGACCGAACGATCGGGTCGATCCTCCAGTTGTGGTTATGCACCCGGGTGGCGATATCGACCATGGCGGCCCCTTATTCACATTTTCGGCATCTAAGCCAAAGCCTGGTAAAAGGTCAAAGTCCGATGATCAGTCCAGCCAGCGCACTCCGGCGGCGATGGTGGCCGATTTGGTTGCGGCAAGTGAGCCGCCCAGATCAATCGCGCGGCAGGCAGCTTGCAAAATGGTGGTATCATAGCCGAGCCGCGCAGCATCCAACGCCGAAAAGCCAACGCAAAAATCGGTGGCTAGGCCAACAAGCGTAACCTTCTTGACCCCGCGTTCCTGCAAATAGCCGTGCAGGCCGGTGGCGGTTGCCCGATCATTTTCAAAAAAGGCGGAATAGCTGTCGATGGCCTCGCGAAAGCCTTTGCGTAAAATCAGATCGGCCGGGTCGGTATGCAGGGCAGGATGAAAAGCGGCGCCTTCGCTGCCCCAAACACAATGCGCCGGCCAAAGAGTTTGGCTGCCATAGGCAAGTTCGATGCTTTCAAACGGCGCTTTGCCCGCATGGTTAACCGCAAAGGAAGAATGGCTTGGCGGGTGCCAATCCTGTGTCAGCACAACCACCTGAAATTCCGCCATCAGGGCGTTGATGCGGGGAATGATTTCATCGCCGCCGTTAACCGCCAAGGCACCGCCGGGGCAAAAGTCATTTTGCACGTCGATCACGATCAGGGCTTCGTCGGAATGGCGCATGGCGGTCTCCTCATTATCGCCAAATGCGTAAGGCGCGGGGGAGGGCTTGGCAATGCGCAAGCTGCGACAGCGCAACCCCTTGCCGAAAACCGCCTGTTGTCCTATCCCCCATGACCATGCAAACCATCGCCGCCCTTTATCACTTCACCCGCTTTGATGACCCGGCAGCCCTGCGGGGGCCTCTTTTGGCCTTTTGTCAGGAAAATGGGATCAAGGGATCGCTTCTTTTGGCCCGCGAAGGCATCAACGGCACCATTGCCGGCGCGCGTGCAGGGATTGATGCGGTGTTGCGCTATCTGCGCGCTTTGCCGGGCTGCGCGACGCTGGAGCATAAGGAAGGCTATAGCGAGACGATGCCCTTCGGCCGCATGAAGGTGAAGCTGAAGCGTGAAATCGTGACCATGGGCCAGCCCGAGGTTGACCCGACATCGCGGGTTGGCAGCTATCTGGGGCCCGCCGAATGGAACGCGCTGATTGCGTCAGACGATGTCGCGGTCATTGATACGCGCAACGATTACGAAGTGGCGATTGGCACTTTTCAGGGCGCGGTTGATCCTGACATTCGCACTTTCCGCGACTTTCCGCGCTGGTGGCAGGAAAATCGTGCGCGCTTTCAGGGGAAGCGCATCGCAATGTTCTGCACAGGTGGCATTCGCTGCGAAAAATCTACGAACTACCTGCTGGGTCTGGGTGAAAATGAAGTGTTTCACCTGAAGGGCGGCATCCTTAAATACTTGGAAGAAATGCCGCCGGAACAATCGCTATGGAATGGCGAATGCTATGTTTTCGATGGCCGTGTTTCGGTTGGCCATGGTTTGGTGCCGGGCCATTACGACAGTTGCCATGCCTGCCGTCGCCCGCTTTCGCCCGAAGATAAACAGCGCCCGGAATATGAGCGCGGTTGCCAATGCCACCATTGTGCCAGTGAATATTCCGACAGCGACCGCGCCCGCTTTCGCGAGCGCCAGCGCCAGATGGATTTGGCCGAGGCCCGTGGCGAACGCCACTTTGCCGGCTAAGTTTTAGACCGGGAAAATCACATTGGCCTGCCCCGTCCCAGAAGACGGGAAATATTCGCCAATCAATTCGCCCTTGCCCTGATACTGGTCCCAACCAAGGGCGCCAAACAGCATGAACGTGTCATGCATCGTGCCTTCGCCGGAACAATGCACGGCATAGTCGGGCAGCATTTTCAGGAAGGTTGCAATCTGGCCGGTTTGCCAAAGTTCCAGCACACGAAGGTCGCATTGGCGGTTGAATTCACGGCTTATGGTGAAGGTGCCGTTGTTGGCTTCGTATAGTTCATTCTCCCAGATCTTATGGGAAAGCGAGCCCGAGGCGACAAGCAGCACCTTGCTGTCAGATGCTTCGACCGCGGCGCGGATCGCCTCACCAATCTTGCGCGAGGATTCAAAGGAATGCACCGTGCAATAGGCGGAAACCGACACAACCTTCAGGTCGCCTTCGGGGTTCATGTAATGCATCGGCACCAGCGTGCCATATTCCAGATCCAGCGTTTCAACCTGATGGGACAGTGTGTAAACGCCCAGATCCATTGCTTTTTCTGCAATCAGATCACCCAGGGCCGGATTGCCGGGCAGGTCGTATTCCAGCCCTTGGATAAACTGCGGAAATTCGTGGCTGGTATAAACGCCTTTGAAGCGGGCATTCGAATTTATGTGATAGCCCGCGTTCACCATCCAATGCGTATCCAGCACCACGATGGTATCGGCCCCCAAGGCGCGCGCCCGCCGCCCGATTTCGCGGTGGCCTTCGATGGCTTGCGCGCGGGTGCCATAAAGGCGCCCTGGCCGTTCCGACAAGAGCATGGTCGGCACATGTGTGACCTTGGCGGTCAGGACGATCTTTCCCATGTTTTCTCCCTTCACTGCGCGTTTCCTGCGAGCCGTGAGGTCTATTCTAATACTTTACATGTTAAGCAAATTCGACAGCCTGTCAAGCCGCGACAGTCCGCACACTTGTTTGTGCCGTGGAAACCGGGCAAGAAAGGCCATGTCCAACAGCAATGACAGCCAGAACAGAATGCGCGGCACCCGTAGGTCTTTGCCCATCGCCCTGTTGCGCGCGCGCGAAACCGTGATGGGCCCGATTCGCGAGATGTTGTCGCAATCGAATATCAATGAGCAGAAATGGCGTGTGCTGCGCGTCTTGGATGAGCGCGGCCCGACAGAATTGACGCAGGTGGCCAAAGACGCCTGCCTGCTTTTGCCCAGCCTGACCCGGATCATCCGCGCGATGGAGGAGGAAGGGCTGGCCTCTCGCCGCACGGACCCGGATGACCGCCGCAAGTCGATTGCCGCGATTACCGATACCGGGCGGGCGCTGATCCATGCTCATATGGCGGAAAGCAATGCGATCTTCGCGCGGTTGCACCGCGACTTTGGCCCCGAAAAGGTTGAGCAGCTTTTGGACCTTTTGGACGAATTGCAGACGTTGGATCTGTATAAGCCCTAAGCGACGACCAGCGTGATGCAATCTTGCCCGGAAAGGCGGAATTGCACCGCATAGGTTTGGTTTTCAAAGGCCAGTTGCATCTGCCCCGGAACGATTTCGCAAAGGCGGGCGTCAAGAAAGGGCGGCACGCGGGTGAGCCGTGGCGACAGGGCTTTGTAAAGCGCCTCCTTGGCGGAAAAAACCAGCGTGAAAAAGGTGCCAAACCCCAGGCCGGGGGGGCAAAACCGCGCTTCGTCCTCAGACAGGATCGTGGCGCAAAGCTGCATTGCGCGGTCTTGGGGCACCAGCATTTCGCAATCCAGCCCAACGCTTTGGTAATGGGGGGAAATGGCGGCAATGGCGCGGGTTTTGCTGTGGGTGATCGCGCCGCAAACGCCTGCGGGCCAAACCGGCGCCCGGCCGTTGCGGCCCACGTTTTCGGCCAGCCCGGCCTGCCGCAACGCTGCCGCCGCGCAAAACCTGCCAGCCAGAAATTCGCTGCGCCGTTTGGCGACGGCCCCGTGCAGATCTGGCGGCAAGGTAATGGAAAACGGGCCCAAACCCTGAATGTCCTGCGCGATGCTCAGGGCATCAGATGTGGCAAACGCCGCCTCGCACCAGAAAAGATGGGGGGTGCCAAAGGGGTTCGTGGTGGACACGGAACCAAGGATCATCGCCGCCCCTTTGCCTTGCCCAGATGTCAGGTAAAGCGGTTATCGCGCGGGAAGCCGCGCGGGGCCATGCGGCCGGCACTGGCGCGGGCCGCTTGCCATTCCGACAGTTCGGTTTCCGTGCGGGTGCGCCCGGCCGGATCTTTCCAGCTAAGCCCGTCGGCAAGGGCGAAGGTGGTGGCATCAGACAGCCCGCCATCCTTATACTTTTGCAAGCGCACGCCTTTACCTTTGGCCATTTCCGGCAGATCGGCCAGCGGGAAAACCAGCATCTTGCGATTGTCCCCGACAACGGCAACCGTATCGCCGGAAATGCGGCGGCAGACAGCGGTTTTCACGCCCGAACCCAGCGTTTGCACCTGCTTGCCGGCCTTGGTTTGGGCCACAACCTCATCGGAAGGCAGCACAAATCCGTCGCCCGCCGACGAGGCAATCAGCCATTTTTCACCCGCCCGGTGAATGACCAGATCAACGATTTCGGTGTCATTCGCCAGATCGACCATCAGGCGAACCGGCTCGCCCATGCCGCGGCCGCCGGGCAGGTTGGCACCCAAGAGCGTGAAGAAGCGGCCATTGGCGGCGACCAGAATGATCTTGTCGGTGGTTTCGGCATGGAAGGCGAAACGCGGGCCGTCGCCGTCTTTGAATTTCTGCTCGGCGGTCAGATCGACATGGCCTTTCATGGCGCGGATCCAACCCATCTGCGAACAGATCACGGTGATCGGCTCGCGTTCGATCATCGCCTCATAGCTGACTTCTTCCACTTCGCCGGCATCGGCAAATGTGGTGCGCCGCGCGCCCAGAACCGTGTCTTTGCCAAATTGCTTGCGGATGGCTTCCAGTTCCACGCCGATCTGCTTCCATTGACGGCGGTCGCTTTCCAAAAGGTCGGCCAGATCGGCGCGCTCTTTCATCAAGGCGTCGCGCTCCGCGATCAGCTCCATCTCCTCAAGCTTGCGCAAGCTGCGCAGACGCATGTTGAGAATGGCCTCGGCCTGCACTTCTGAAAGTTCGCCTTCGCCTTTCGGGGGCGAGACGTAATCCTTTTCCGAAGTCGCCCGCACATGGGGCTTGCCCCAGTCTTCGGCCATCAAGGCGCGTTTGGGGTCGGCGTCATAGCGGATGATGTCAATGACGCGGTCAAGGTTCAGGAAGGTGATGATGAAACCTTCCAGCACCTCCAACCGGGCGTCGATCTTTTCAACCCGGTGTTCGGAACGCCGCCGCAAAACCTCGCGCCGGTGGTCAAGAAAGGCGCGCAGCACGTCTTTCAGGCTGCAAACCTTCGGCACCTTGCCGTCGATCAGCACGTTCATGTTCAGGCTGAACCGGCTTTCCAGATCGGAATTGCGGAACAGTGCCGCCATCAGCACTTCGGGTTCAACCGTGCGGGCACGGGGCTCCAGCACGATGCGGATGTCATCGGCGCTTTCGTCGCGCACATCGGCCAGAAGCGGAACTTTCTTCAGATTCACCAGTTCCGCCAGCTTTTCGATCAGCTTGGATTTCTGCACCTGATAGGGAATTTCAGTGACGATGATCTGCCATGTGCCGCGGCCAAGGTCTTCGACATGCCATTTCGCCCGTGTGCGGAACGAGCCGCGCCCGGTGCGATAGGCTTCCTGAATGGACGCGCCGCTTTCAACGATCACCCCGCCTGTCGGGAAATCGGGGCCGGGGATCAGTTTAACCAGATCTTCGTCGCTGGTTTCGGGGTCTTTCAAAAGCGCGTGGCAACCTTGAATAAGTTCATCCAGGTTGTGCGGCGGAATGTTGGTGGCCATGCCGACAGCGATACCGCTGGACCCATTGGCCAGCAGGTTCGGGAAGGCGGCGGGCATCACCACGGGTTCTTCCAGCGTGCCGTCATAATTCGGGCGGAAGTCCACAGCGTTTTCGGCCAGACCCTCCATCAGGGTTTCAGCAATCGCGGTTAGCCGGGCCTCGGTATAACGGCTCGCGGCGGGGTTGTCGCCGTCAATGTTGCCAAAGTTGCCCTGCCCGTCCACCAGCGGGTAGCGCACGTTGAAATCCTGCGCCAGACGCGCCATTGCGTCATAGATCGCGGCATCGCCATGGGGGTGATAGTTGCCCATCACATCGCCCGAAATCTTGGCTGATTTGCGGAAGGCGCTGGTGGCCGAAAGCCGCAATTCGCGCATGGCAAACAGAATACGCCGGTGGACTGGCTTCAACCCGTCACGCGCATCAGGCAGGGCGCGGTGCATAATGGTGGACAGCGCATAGGTCAGATACCTCTCACCGATTGCGCGGCTAAGGGGTTCCGATACCGTCATCGGCTGGATATTGTCGCTGTCTTCAGTCGTGGCCATGGATGTTGTGTATGCAAGACCGGCCCGGCGGTCCAGCCGGAAAAATGTGGCAGCAATGTGGCACTTGCGGCGAATGCGATGATTTTCCCCTCAACCCTGACGCTGGGCGTGCTAAGAAATACCTGTAATGAGTTGAGTGAGATTCGCATGTTTCGCCTTTTGGGTTTGTTGTTGATTGGGTTATATGCCGCGATGCTGATTGGCGGGCAGGATCGTGGGCAGATGCGTTTTGGTCTGATGCGCGCTTATGTTGAGCCGAGCTATATCGTTCAGCCCATTGTGCGGAACGATGATTATGATGAAAGCGCCGTGCCCGCGGCGCATGTTGCCGCCTTTGTCCCTGAAAAACCGCTGATGACGGCCGCCGAAACTGCGGATGCGGCCCCCCTTGTCGCGACGCCGGCCGTTGCTGCCTTTGAAGGCCATGTTCTTTATGTCGGTGCGAAAAGTGTGAATGTCCGCGAAGGCCCCGGCAAAGATCATGCGGTGGTTGATCGGCTTCCTCGGGGCGAGGCGGTGCTGGTGCTGGCCGAAGGCGAAGGGGTTGATGGCTGGTCCTTGATCCGTATCGAAGGGGATGGCGTTGAAGGCTATGTCGCCTCGCGTTTGCTGGTCGACGGCGAATAAGCCGGGCGGTCGGCCTTTCTTCTTGCAACACAAGCCCATAACCTGCCCCGAACCATCGGAGGCAAGATGCAACGATCCGTTCTGATCACCGGCTGCTCATCAGGTATCGGCTATGATGCCGCGCATAGCTTGGCCAAGCGCGGCTGGCGGGTTTTCGCGACCTGCCGGCAAGAGGCCGATTGCGCCCGTTTGCGTGGCGAGGGACTGGAAAGTTTTGTGCTGGATTATGCCGATGAGGCCAGTATCGCCGCTGCGGTTGCTGAAACCCTGGCGCGCACGGGTGGGCGGCTGGATGCGCTTTACAACAATGGCGCCTTTGCCTGCCCCGGCGCGGTTGAAGACCTGCCGCGCGGCGCCTTGCGCGAGATTTTCGAAACCAATCTCTTTGGCTACCATGACCTGACGCGCCGAATTATCCCGGTGATGCGTGCGCAGGGGGCGGGGCGAATTGTAAACTGTTCGTCGGTGTTGGGGCTGGTCGGAGCGAAATGGCGGGGGGCCTATGTGGCGACGAAATTCGCCATGGAGGGGCTGACCGATGTATTGCGCTTTGAAATGGCCGGCACCGGGATTGAGGTTATTTTGATTGAGCCCGGCCCGATTGGCACAGAAATTCGCGCCAAGGCCATTGCACATTTTGAACGCTGGATTGATTGGCAGGGTTCCGCCCGGCGCGCAGAATATGAAACGTTGCGCGGGCGGCTTTACGGCGAAAAAACCAAGCCAGACGCTTTTGAACTGCCCCCCGCCGCTGTCACGCGTAAACTGGTTCACGCGCTTGAAGCCCGTCGTCCCAAAGCGCGATATTATGTCACGGTGCCTACCCATATTGCCGGTTTGGCACGACGTTTGTTGCCGACACGCGCTTTGGATTGGTTGGTAGGCAAAGGCTGACATTGCCCCTTGCGGGCGAGGGCGCTAGAAGCGGGGCAATCGTGAAAGGGCAGGCAAATGAGCGCGCAAAAACCGGTTGTTCTGTGCATCCTTGATGGCTGGGGCATCGGGCCGAACCCTGTCTGCTCTGCCCCCGCGCAGGCCGATGTGCCAAATTTCAACCGGCTGTGGCAAAACTGCCCGCATTCCACGCTGACCACCTTTGGCCCCGATGTCGGTTTGCCGCGCGGCCAGATGGGCAATTCTGAGGTGGGCCATACCAATATCGGTGCCGGCCGCGTGGTGGCGATGGACCTTGGCGCGATTGATCTGTCGGTTGAAGACGGGTCTTTCGCGACGAATGAGGCGCTTTTGGCCTTTGCCGCCGCGGTCAAATCCAAGGGCGGCACCGCGCATCTGATGGGGGTGATCTCTGACGGCGGGGTACATGGCCATATCAGCCATGTGATCGCGGCTTGTCGGGCGCTGACGGGCCTTGGCCTGCCGGTGGCATTACACGCCATCACCGATGGGCGCGATGTGGCCCCGTCTTCGGCTGTGACCTATGTCGCAGATCTTGAGGCCGCGTTGCCGGCGGGGGCCAAAGTGGCCACAGTCATTGGCCGCTATTGGGCGATGGATCGTGACAATCGTTGGGAACGTGTGTCGCGCGCTTATCATGCGATGGTGAATGCCACCGCCGAAGCCCATGCCATTTCCGCATCCGAGGCGGTGCGGATGTCTTACGCCAAAGACGAAACCGATGAATTCCTTGCACCGACAGTGATTGGTGATTTCGCGGGTGCCAAGGATGGCGACGGGTTCTTCTGCCTGAATTTTCGGGCAGACCGGGCGCGTGAGATTCTGGCTGCGCTGGGCCAGCCGGGTTTTGCCGGGTTTGAAACCGGCAAGCGGCCGGGTTGGGCGGCAATGCTAGGCATGGTGGAATATTCGACGGCCCATAATGCCTTCATGACTACGGCTTTCCCGAAACGGGTGATCGTGAACTGTCTGGGCGAATGGGTGGCCAAGCAGGGGTTGACGCAGTTTCGTTTGGCCGAAACCGAAAAATACCCGCATGTGACCTTTTTCCTGAATGGCGGCCGCGAGGTGCCATTTGACGGCGAAGAACGGGCGATGCCGGCCTCTCCCAAGGTGGCGACCTATGACTTGCAGCCGGAAATGAGCGCGACCGAGGTGTCTGACCACCTTGTCAACGCGATTGAGCGCGGGTTTGACCTGATCGTCGTCAATTTTGCCAACCCGGATATGGTGGGCCATACCGGCAGCTTGCCCGCTGCTATCAAGGCCTGCGAAGCGGTTGACCGCGGCTTGGGCCGGGCGCTTGCGGCGCTGGAAGCCAAAGGCGGTGCGATGATCGTCACGGCGGATCATGGCAATTGCGAAATGATGGTTGATCCGGTGTCTGGCGGCCCGCACACCGCCCATACCGTGAACCCGGTGCCAGTTATTCTGGTGGGGGGGGCCGCGGGTGCGAAGCTGCGCGATGGCGGACGTCTGGCAGATCTGGCGCCCACGGTCTTGCAACTGATGGGCTTGGCCAAGGCCCCGGAGATGACGGGGGAAAGCCTGATCATATGATCCGCGCCTTGGTCCTTGGTTTGTGTATGGCGTTGTTTGTCGTTGCGTCGGCACGCGCGGGCGTGGTTGAGGATGCCGCCGAAGCCTCGGCGGCTTTGCAGGCGTCAGTCAATGATCTGCAAGCGGCCGAGCGGGCGAAAGACAGGGTTGCCGCGTTGACGAATACCATACGCGCTTACGAACAGGGTCTTCAGGCCCTGCGCGAGGCGCTGCGGCAGGCCGAATTGCGTGATGCAGCCCTGACCCTGCAATTTCAAGCCAAACGTGACCGCATCGCCCAGCTTCTGGGCGTGCTTTCAACGATCGAGGCCGAGCCGGGCCCTTTGCTCTTGATGCATCCAGATGGGCCGTTGGGAACCGTGCGTTCCGGCATGATGCTGGCCGATGTGACGCCTGCCCTTCAGGCCGAAGCCGAGGCCCTGCGCGCCGATCTGGTCGAGCTTGACCAGTTACGCGGCTTGCAGCAGGCGGCGGGCAAAACCCTGACGGATGGTCTCGCGGCGGCGCAGGCCGCGCGTTCGGCCTTGTCACAGGCGATGTCTGACCGCACCGAACTGCCGCGTCGTTTCACCGATGATCCCGAAACGCTGAAGGCCCTTTTGGAAAGCGCGGATACACTCGATGCCTTTGCCGCAGGTCTTGCACTGGACGATAGCGGCACCGCCAGCTTTGCCGAAACCAAGGGCCGCTTGGAATTGCCGGCCTTTGGCACCTTGCTGCTTGGGCCGAATGAAACGGATGCGCGGGGTGTTACGCGGCCGGGTATCAGCCTTGCCACGCGTCCTGGCGCATTGGTGGTCAGCCCATGGGCGGCAACCATCCGCTATGTCGGCCCGCTTCTCGACTACGGAAATGTGATTATTCTTGAGCCCGGAGATGGTTATCTTCTGGTTCTGGCGGGGCTCAAACAGGTTTATGGCACGCTGGGCGAGGTTGTGGCCCAAGGCGCGGCCATAGGGCTTATGGGCGGCAGCGAGACGATGGGCGCAGACTTTCTGGTGTCGGCAAAAGATGATGGTGGCGTCCGGGGATCGGAAACGCTTTACTTGGAAATAAGGCAGGGTGCCGAAGCCGTGAACCCGATGGAGTGGTTCGCTGGGTTGGCCGCAAAAGAGGAATGATGCTTTGATTAAGAAACTTGCATTTGCGGCCTTTGGCGGCACGCTGGCAGGCGTGATCCTGACCACGCAGATTGCCGGCCCTTTGCTGGCGCAAGAGGCGGAAAAGACCACCTCGGTTTATGAGCAGCTTGATCTGTTTGGCGATATTTTTGAACGCATCCGCGCGCAATATGTCGAAGAAGTCGACACCCAAAAGCTGGTTGAAGCGGCGATCAACGGGATGCTCACCTCGCTTGATCCGCACTCAAGCTATCTGTCGGCCAAAGATTTTGGCGATATGCAGGAACAGACCCGTGGCGAATTCGGCGGGCTGGGCATTGAGGTTACGCAAGAAGACGGCTTTATCAAGGTGGTCTCGCCCATGGATGGCACCCCGGCAGATCAGGCGGGCATCAAGGCAGGCGATTTTATCACCCATGTGAACACGGAATCGGTTCTGGGGCTGACGCTGGACGAGGCCGTTGACAAGATGCGCGGCCCGGTCGGCTCTGAGATCATCATCACCGTTGTGCGCGAAGGCGTTGAAAACCCGTTTGATGTGTCGATCATCCGCGACACCATCAAGATGGTTGCGGTCAAGCCGCGGCTTGTGGGCAATACTGTGGTGCTGCGTATTTCAACCTTTAATGACCAGACCTACCCCGGCGTTGAAGATGGCATCAAGAAGATGGTTGAACAGGCCGGTGGAATGGACAAGGTGAATGGCTTTGTCGTTGACCTGCGCAACAATCCTGGCGGTCTTTTGACTCAGGCGATCAAAGTGTCTGACGCGTTCCTGGAGAAAGGCGAAATCGTTTCCACCCGTGGCCGTGCTGCGGCGGATGGAGAGCGGTTCAATGCCGAACCCGGCGATCTGGCTGAAGGAAAGCCGATTGTCGTTCTTATCAACGGCGGTTCGGCTTCGGCGTCTGAAATCGTGACGGGCGCTTTGCAAGACCACCGCCGCGCCATCGTGGTTGGCACCAAGAGTTTTGGCAAAGGTTCGGTGCAAACCTTGATTCCGCTGAAAGGTGATGGCGCAATGCGCCTGACCACGGCGCGCTATTACACGCCTTCGGGCCGGTCTATTCAGGCCTTGGGCGTGATGCCGGACATCGTGGTGAACCAACCTGTCGTCAAACCCGAAACCGACGAGGAAAAGAAAGCCCGCGAGGAGCAGGAGGCGCGCTATCAGCGTTCAGAGGCCGATCTGCGCGGTGCGATTTCCAATGACTCGATGAGCGAGGACGAACGCAAGCTTCTGGAAGAAGAACGCGCCCGCACCATCGAGGCGGCCAAGCTGCGCGACGAAGATTACCAACTGGCCTATGCGGTGGATATTCTGCGCGGCCTTTCGGCAGTTGCCCCCAAACCCTAAGAAAAGGAGGCCGCCCGTAAAAGGGCGGCCCAGTTTGCGATGATTGATCCTGAAAGCCTGCCTTATCGCCCCTGCGTGGGTGTCATGCTTATCAACGCCGCGGGCCTGATTTTTGGCGGCCAACGTTTGGATAACCCGGTTCCGGCGTGGCAAATGCCGCAAGGTGGCATTGATGCGGGCGAAAAGCCCCGCGTGGCGGCCCTGCGCGAGCTGTGGGAAGAAACCGGCATCACCGCCGATCTTGTCGATTTCATCGGCAAGACACATGGTTGGGTGACCTATGATTTGCCGCCCGATCTTTTGGGGCGCGTTTGGGGTGGCAAATACCGGGGGCAAAAGCAGAAATGGTTTCTTTACCGCTTCCTTGGCCGGGACGATCAGGTGAACATCGCCACCGAACACCCTGAGTTCAGCGCCTGGCGTTGGGTGCAGGCCGATGAGATGGTCAACAGTATCGTGCCCTTCAAACGCGCAGTTTATGAAGAGGTTGTGCGTAGCTTCCGGGCCTATCTGGCCTGAAGCCTCTTGCGAAAGGTCAGGCTGGTAGGCCGGTCAAATCCGGGATGGGCCGTTCGTGCGGATTCTGTGAAACCTAAGGCGCGAAAAGCCGCTTGATTGGCCAAAAGCTCAATCCGGGTTTGCAACTCGACACCTTGCAGGCCCAACTCTGTGGCCCGCTGCATTGCCGCAGCCACCATCTGCCGGGCCAGCCCCTTGCCACGCTGATCGGCGGCCACGGCCAGCTTGCCCAGATAAAGCCAATCGTCTTTCGGTGTCAGAAACATGCAGGCCTTGGGCGGGGCGCCGATCACCCAGATTTCATGCTTTTCGGCCTGTGTCGCAATGTCGGCAATTGTCAGGCGATGCATCGAAGATGGCGGGTTGATAACCCCATCCATATAGGCAAAAGCATCTTGAACCAGCGCCAGAACCGCGCCCCAGTCATAGCCAGCTTCCGCGCGTATTGGCCTCATTTCCGGCGTAACCCATCGGCAAGCTGCACCCAGGGAAGCTGTTCATCGGTGTGAACATGGGCGGTGGGCTTGTAGGCCGCCGGATCCTCCAGACTGGCTGCGTAAAAGTGGATTTCACCGGGAAAAGCTGTCGAACGATAGGCCATTTGTGCCCCGCATCGCGGGCAGAAGTCACGCCAGACCCCTTCTGAGGAGGCATAGGTTGCCGGCGTTTTCCCTGTCCATTCCCACGCGCCATCTGCAACGCCGAAGAATGAGGTGAAGGGGGCGGATGTGGCGCGCCGGCAGCTTTCACAATGGCAATGCGCCTGCCAAAGCGCGGCGGCGGTCACGCGATAACGAATGTCGCCACACAGGCAGCGGCCTGACAGGGGGCTGGTCATGAAAGGCTCCTTTTCAGGTAAGGTTTCACCCTTGTATGGCCAAGGTCAACAGGGGCTTTGTCGGTGAATTTTCCAATATGTTGTGGATAAATGCGAATAGATCGCGACATGCTGCGGCAAGGAATTGACAGGTTCCCCCATGAGGCTGAGCATGGGCCGTTAACGGAATCATCGGGGCGGCCGCGTTGCGCTTTACCAAACTTCGGCTCAATGGCTTCAAAAGCTTTGTGGACCCCACCGATCTGGTGATCCACGAAGGTTTGACAGGCGTTGTCGGCCCGAATGGTTGCGGCAAATCGAATCTGTTGGAGGCGCTGCGCTGGGTGATGGGCGAAAACCGCCCGACCGCCATGCGCGGCGGCGGTATGGAGGATGTGATCTTCAATGGCGCGGCCACGCGGGGGGCGCGGCACTTTGCCGAAGTGGCCTTGGTGATGGACAACTCCGACCGCTTAGCGCCCAGTGGCTTCAATGACAGCGACACGATCGAGATCACGCGGCGCATCACCCGTGATGCCGGTTCGGCCTATAAGCTGAACACCAAGGATGTGCGCGCCCGCGATGTGCAGATGCTGTTTGCCGATGCCTCTACCGGGGCGCATAGCCCGGCGCTGGTGCGGCAGGGTCAGATTTCCGAACTTATCAATGCAAAGCCAAAGGCGCGCCGCCGAGTGCTTGAAGAAGCGGCCGGTATTTCGGGCCTTTATGCCCGCCGGCATGAGGCAGAGCTGAAGCTTTCGGGGGCCGAAACCAACCTTTTGCGCGTTGATGACGTGTTGGAGCAATTGGCCCAGCAGCTTTCCGCCCTGACCCGGCAGGCCAAACAGGCCGCCCGTTACCGCGAGATTGGCGAAGAATTGCGGCGGGTTGAAGGGCAGCTTCTGTTCCGCCGCTGGCGCGAGGCCGATCTGGCCCGCGCCGAGGCTGATGGCACGCTGCGTCAGCGGGTGGTAGAGGCATCGCAGGCCGAAGCTGCCGCGCGCAATGCCGCCAAACTGCGCGAAGCCGCAGAAGATGCGCTGCCGCCCAAGCGGGAAGAAGAAGCGATTGCAGCCGCCATCTTGCAACGGCTTTTGGTCAGCCGTGACCAGCTTTCCGAACAAGAGGCGCGCGCGCGCAGCCAGATTGAGGCGCTGAAAGCGCGGATTGCAGAGCTTGGCCGCGATGCTGAACGCGAAACAGGTCTGAACCGCGATGCGGGAGAGGTGATCGCGCGGCTGGAATGGGAGGTGGAACAGCTTGTCCGCGCCCATGATGGTCATGAGGAACGTCTGGCCGAGGCCGCCGAGGCCGCGCGGGATGCTTCGGCTATTTTGACCGATCGCGAACAGGTGCTGACCGCTGCAACTGAAGATGCGGCAAGGCTGGCCGCGCGTCACCAATCCGCACAGCGTTTTCTGGCCGACAGTCGCACTGCCGCTGACAAGGCAGAAGCTGAAGCCCAGCGTGCGGCACAAGCTGTTGATGCGGCGACTGCCGCATTGGAGGCGGCGGTTGAGGCAATGGCCCTTGCCGATGAAGGCAAGGCCGAAGCCGTTGCCATTGCAGAAGCTGCCGATGAAGCTTTGGCCAGCGCCGAGGAGGCCCGCGCCGATGTGCAAGAGCGCGAATCCGATGCGCGCGCCGCGCGGTCCGCAGCCGAAGGCGAAGCCGCCGCCATTCGCGCCGAGGTCGCAGCACTTGCAAACTTGGTCGCACGCGAAGCCAATGCCGGAAGCCAGCTTCTGGACCAGATGCAAGTTGAAACGGGGCTGGAAAAGGCTTTGGGCGCGGCCCTTGCAGATGACCTGCGCGCCCCGATTATTGGCGCTGACCGGCCTTCGGGTTGGCTGGTGCTGCCGGGGTATGACGATACGCAGGCCCTGCCGGCCGGCGCTGAACCTTTGGCCGTCTATGTCTCGGGTCCGGCAGTGCTTGCCCGCCGTTTGGGGCAGATCGGTCTGGTTGATCGGGCTGATGGTCCGCGTTTGCAGATACAGCTCCGGCCGGGGCAAAGGCTGGTCAGCCGCGAAGGCGATTTGTGGCGCTGGGATGGCTTTCGCGCTGGTGCCGAAGATGCCCCTTCGGCCGCAGCCCTGCGTTTGCAGCAGTTGAACAAACTGACGCAGTTGAAGCGCGATCTGGAAGACGTTGCAGCCCGCGCCACCGGTGCGGCGCAGGCCCATGCCGCCTTGCAGACACGCTTGGCCGATCTGGCACGCGCTGATCAGCAGGCCCGCGAAGCCCGCCGTGCGGCGGATGCCAAGGTGGCAGAAGCAAACCGCACCGCTGCCCGCGCCGAGGCCGATCGTTCGCTGGCTGATGGCAAGCTGGAGGCCGCGCGCCTTGCCGTGCGCCGCTATCAGCAAGAGGCGCTGGAAGCCCGCGACAGGCTGGACGAGGCCACCGTCGTGCTGGAAGATTTGGGCGATATTGATGCCTCGCGTGAAGTTGTCGAAGCAGCCCGCATTGCGGTGGAGGCCGCACGTATCACCATGATGAGCCGCCGTTCGGCCCATGATGAGCTGCGCCGCGAGGGCGAGGCCCGCGTGCGCCGCCGGCAAGAGGCGGTCAAGGAGTTGTCAGGCTGGAAGCATCGGCTGGAAACCGCAGCAAAGCGGATTGCCGAACTGGATGCGCGCAAGGCTGAAACCGAAGATGAACTGGCCGAAGCCTCTGCTGCGCCCGAAGAAATTGCCATCAAGCGCGAAGAACTGGCCGATGCGATTGCCGAGGCAGAGGAGCGCCGCCGGATTGCCGCCGATGCCTTGGCCGAAAGCGAAAACCATTTGCGCGAAGTGCGTGATCTGGAGCGCGATGCGGAACGGATGGCTTCCGAGGCGCGCGAGGTTCGGGCCCGCGCCGAAGCCCGATCTGAGGCGGCTCATGCGGCCGTCAGCCTTGCCGCCGAACGGATTGCCGAGGAAGCTGGCGCCACCCCGGCAGAGCTTTTGGACACGCTCAAGGTTGATCCGGATCGTATGCCCGATGCCGAGGCACTGGATACCGATGTGCAACGCCTGAAACGCCAACGTGAGGCGCTGGGCGCGGTCAACCTGCGGGCTGAAGAAGATGCCAGAACGGTTGAGGCCGAATATGACGGCCTGTTGGGCGAAAAGACCGATCTGGAAGAAGCTATCAAGAAATTGCGGGCGGGCATTGCCGGGCTGAACCGCGAAGGGCGCGAACGACTTTTGACAGCCTTTGAGCAGGTGAACAGCAATTTCGGGCAGCTTTTCACCCACCTTTTTGGGGGGGGCGAGGCGCGTCTGGTTCTGGTGGAATCCGATGACCCCTTGGAAGCCGGGCTTGAGATTATGGCGCAGCCGCCGGGGAAACGCCTGTCAACCCTGTCGCTGTTGTCAGGGGGTGAACAAACCCTGACTGCGCTTGCGCTGATTTTCGGGGTATTTCTGGCCAATCCGGCACCGATCTGCGTGCTGGATGAGGTGGACGCCCCGCTGGACGATGCCAACGTGACGCGCTTTTGCGACATGATGGATGAAATGACCCGCCGCACCGAAACTCGTTTTCTGGTAATCACGCACCATGCCGTGACCATGGCGCGTATGGACCGGCTGTTTGGTGTAACCATGCAAGAACAAGGGGTTAGCCAGTTGGTCAGCGTTGATCTGAAACGCGCCGCGGCGCTGGTGGCTTAAGGCGCGGATCAGATCAGGGCCAAGATGGCTGAAATCATCAGCATTCCGGCCCAAGCCTTCCAAAGGGTGGCGATGGTGCGGTCAATGTCTTCTGGCCCAAGTTCACGCCGGCCTTCGGGGAAAACCCACGGATAATCTGCCATTTGACCATGATAGCTGCGGGGGCCAGAAAGGGCGATTTGCTGCACACAGGCCACGGCGGCCTCGGGCCAGCCGGCATTCGGGCTGCGGTGCAGGGGCGCATCGCGCAAGATGGGGGTGATATTGGTCCATCCATGAGTCAGCGCGATCAAAAGCGCGGTCAGGCGGGCGGGGATAAGGTTCAACAGGTCATCAAACCGTGCAGCCGCCCAGCCGAATTCGCGATGGCGGGGGGTCATATGGCCAATCATGCTGTCGGCCGTGTTGGTGATTTTATAAAGCAAAAGGCCGGGCAAACCGCCCAGAAGATACCAAAACGCAGGCGCTATCACCCCGTCGGAAAGGTTTTCGGCCGCGCTTTCAATGGCAGAGCGCGTAACACCGGCGGCGTCCAGCACTTTGGTGTCGCGCCCAACAATCATGGAAACGGCCTGCTGCCCCTCATGCAAAGACCGGCGCAGGCCCATTGCAACAGCCCTGACATGCTGCACCAGTGACTTTTGCGCCAGAAGAATGGCGGTGATCAGAACCTCTAAAATGCCAAGATCGGGCAAAAGATGCAGCACCCACCCCAAGGTCAGCGCACCAAGAGCCAGCGCGGCCATGACGGTGATACCTTTCAATCGCCGGTGATTGCCCGTGTTGAAGCGCCGGTCGCAGGCACCAATCAAGCGCCCCATCAGCACCGCGGGATGCGGAAAGCGATTCCATATCAGCGCCGGCTCGCCAAAAATGGCGTCCAAAATCATGGCTGGCAGCAAGAGAACGGCGGTCATCGGGCACTCCTTCGTGGCCGGTGCAGTCCTATCTGAATGGCGGGCGGGGGCAATCGTTGCTAAATGGTGTCAGGGTTGCGTCATATTTGCCACGAATTGGTGAATCCGGCGAGGAGCCGCCAATTGTCATGTTGTTAATACATTTGAAGCCAATACTCTTTTTATCAGGGAGGCGAAAATGCTTGAATTTCTGCCGAAAGAGATTGCCGAAGGGTTGGCACAGGCGCGCAAACGCGAAAACAGCCGCAAGTCGCGGTTACGGGTGCAAGTGGGCGAGGCGGTCTTTCCAGTGTTGCGCTTCTGGCACGATGGTTTTGCGCTGGATGCCGATCTGGCGCCCAAACTGCGCGGTTTGGTCGATGTCTATGATGGCAGCCGCCATATCTTCCAATGCCTGATTGTGGCTTCAGCGGTTGAAGACGGGCAGTTGGTTTGCGAATTCAAACGCAATACCGCGGTGCGCGAGAGCGCCCCCCTTGATTATTGGCGCGAAGAACACGCGCCAATAGGCTATCTGCCGCGCCGCTAGGCTGATCCGTTAACGCAGAGCCAAAGTGCGGCCCGGGCGGGTGGTGCCGGGCCGCTTTGATTTACTGCAAATCGCCAAAAGCTTCTTGCAAGCGGGCCACAGCCTCGGCCACCACAGCGCGGGGCGTTGCAAGGTTAAACCGCAGGTAAATTTCGCCCCCCATGCCAAAACTGTCGCCATGGTTCGCGGCAATCCGGGCACCTTTTTCCACGCGGGCAGTGAACTCGGCCGCGGACATGCCGGTATCGGAAAAATCCACCCAAGCCAGATAAGTTGCCTGAAGCGGCATCGACCGCAGGCCGGGGATTTTGGCGATGCCCGCATCGAAAATCTTGCGATTTCCGTCCAGATATTCCGTCAGCGCATCAACCCAAGCCGCACCTTCGGCGGAATAGGCGGCGGTAGCCATGAACATGCCGAAAGAATTCGGAGAAATACCCATGGCCTGCATCCGGTCAGCAAAGCGTTTGCGCAGGGTTTCATCGGCAATAATGACATTGCCCGAATGCGCCCCGGCAATGTTGAACGTCTTTGTCGTTGCCGACATCATCACCAGACGATCCGCGATTTCGGGCGCGGCATTGGCCATGACGGTATGCTTTTGGCCAGGCATCACCAGATCGTGGTGAATCTCATCTGCGATGAGGATCAGGTTGTGGCGCTTGCAGAAATCGGCAACCCCGCGCAGTTCCTCTACGGTCCAGACGCGGCCGCCGGGGTTATGGGGCGAACACAGAATCATCATGGTTTCGCGCCCGGTCAACAGGCTGTCCCATTTGGCGAAATCCATCTGATACTGGCCATCGCGCAATGCCAGCGGGCATTCCGTCACCTCACGCCCCGCCGCTTTGATGACGCGGGAAAAGGCGTGATAAACCGGGGTTGTCAGCACCACATGGTCGCCGGGTTTGCTAAAGGCATCGACACACATCGAGGTGCCATTGACCAAGCCATGTGTGGTGAAGATGTGGTTCCGTTCCACCTTCCAACCGTGGCGGGTTTTCATCCACCAGCGGATGGCGTCAAGATATTCGCCATCTTCGCCGTAATAGCCGTAGATGCCATGGTGCAACATACCTTCAAGCGCGCGCTGAACGCAGACCGGCGGGCGAAAATCCATATCGGCAATCCACATCGCGATTCCGTGACGGGCGGGAACGCCGAAGTAGCCTTCCATTGAGTCCCACTTCACGGAATGGGTGCCAAAGCGGTTTATGGGGGTGTCAAAATCGATCATGGCCAGCCTGCTGAAAGTTACCTGTCCTACTTGCACCATTCGCCCCCGCGCCGTAAATCGGAAATCATGATCCGCCCTATTCTGATCCATCCCGACCCGCGCCTGAAAAAGCCTTGCGAGGCTGTGGCCGAAGTCACGCCCGAACTGCGTGCCTTGGCCGCCGATATGCTGGAAACCATGTATGAAGCCCCCGGCGTTGGCCTTGCCGCGCCGCAGATTGGGGTTTTGCAACGCCTGATCGTGATGGATTGCATCAAAGATGCCCCGCCCGAACCGATGGTTCTGTTCAACCCTCAGGTCATTTGGGCCTCAGAGGATGTGAACACTTATGAGGAAGGCTGCCTTTCCATCCCTGACCAGTATGCCGAAGTGAAGCGTCCTGCCTCGGTGACGGTTACATGGCTGGACCTGAACGGCGAGACCCAAGAACGCAACTTTACCGGCCTTTGGGCGACTTGTGTGCAGCATGAGATCGACCATCTGGATGGCAAGCTGTTCATTGATTATCTTGGCCCGCTGAAACGGCAGATGATCACGCGCAAGATGGAAAAGCTAAAGCGTGAACGCGCTCGGGGCGTGTAATGGCTGAGCGTCGCTGTCTGCCTTGGCCGAACGCCTGTTTGAAAACCCCGGCGGCGGATGTTGCGGAAATCACCGATGAGGTGCGCGGCATCTGGGCTGATATGGTGGATACCATGGATGCGATGCCGGGTTATGGCTTGGCTGCGGTGCAGATTGGCATCCCTTTGCGGCTTGCCGTGGTCGATTGTTCGGAAACCCGCGGGCAGGCTGTTTTAATGGCCAATCCCGAGGTGCTGCACGCCTCGGTGCAACCGCGTGAGCATGACGAAGCCAGCCCCAATTTGCCGGGCGTTTCCGCCGTGATTTCCCGTCCGCGTGCGGTGACTGTGCGGTTTCTGAATGCCGAAGGCCAGATCGAAGAGCGCGATTTCGTGAATCTCTGGGCAACATCGGTGCAGCATCAGATCGACCATCTGGCGGGGAAGATGTATTTTGACCATCTTTCGCCGCTTAAGCGGAAAATGCTTTTGGCCAAAGCTGAAAAAATCAGGAAACGGGCATGAAAATTGTCTTCATGGGCACGCCGGATTTTTCGGTGCCGGCGCTTGAGGCATTGCATGAAGCGCATGAAATCGTTGCCGTTTATTCTCAACCGCCACGTCCGGCGGGGCGTGGCAAGCAGGATCGGCCTTCGCCTGTGCAAAAGCGCGCTGAGGAGCTTGGCCTTGCCGTCTATCACCCGGTTTCGTTGCGCAGCGAAGAGGCGCTGAAAACCTTTGCCGCCCATGAGGCTGATGTCGCGGTGGTGGTGGCCTATGGCCTGATTTTGCCGCAAGCTATTCTTGATGCGCCAAAATATGGCTGCCTGAACATCCACGCCTCGCTTTTGCCGCGCTGGCGCGGTGCGGCGCCGATCCATCGGGCGATTTTGGCGGGTGACAGGGAAACCGGGGTTTGCATCATGCAGATGGATGCGGGGCTGGATACCGGCCCGGTGCTGTTGCGCGAAGCAACGGCGATCGGCCCGGAGGAAACCACGCTAGACCTGCACGACCGTTTGTCGGCCATGGGTTCGAAAATGATCGTTCAGGTATTGAAGCAGCTTCCCGCGCCGTCGGTTGCGCAATCGCATGATGGCATCACTTATGCCGCCAAAATTGACAAGGCCGAGGCGCGAATTGACTGGTCGCAGCCCGCCGAAAACATAGGTCGTCAAATCCGCGGGCTCTCGCCGTTTCCGGGGGCGTGGTGCATGGCCGGGGGTGAAAGGATCAAGCTGTTGCGCGCGCGTCTTGCCACGGGAAGCGGCGCGCCCGGCAGTATGATCGGCCCGTTTACTGTCGCCTGCGGGACGGGTGCGATTGAAATTACCCTCGCCCAACGCGAAGGAAAAAAACCGATGGGTCCGGAGGAAATATTGCGCGGTTTTTCACTGCCCGCTGTCTTGGAATGATATTATCTTTCAGGATGATAGAGCGTAAGGGCAATACGAACCGATCAGGGAAGCGCCTTCAGCATATCGGTTAGGCGAAAGCTTTTGCCGCCCGCTGAATCCCATATCTGCCTGCCCTGCCAAGCTGCAAAAATCAGGGCCGCGGCTTCTTTGCCCTTGGAGCCACCGCCCCGCCTGCTCGCCAAGGCTGTCTCAACCTTTGTGCGCCATTCTGTGGCGGCGGCCGTTGTCATGTCATCGCGTATCGAAAGCGCCATGACATGGGGCGAGGGCGTGGGCAGGTGCTTCAAGAGCGCCTGGGCACCTTTGGGCGAAACTCGGGCATCCGCCTCTGCCGCCTCGACTGCGCTGGACAGCCGTTTCCATTCAAACAACAATGCGGCGCGGATCATTGCATCGACCGAGCCATATCTCTGGGCCAAGGTTGCCGGCGCAAGCCCGCAAAGCGCGGCGATCTTGCCAAAACTTAAGGTTTTTTCGCCTGTGGTGGAAAGGCTTTCCAACACATGGACAAAAATACTCGGGTCATCAAGGGTTCTTGGGCGTGCCATTTCTCTATAGTGAATTATCGTTTTGAAAATGCAAGTCGCTCATGCATCATGAGCGGTGTCTTCGGGATGCAGTTTTGAAATCTGGTCAATCCGCCGCACGCCAGCCTGCTTTTCCAGCATTCGTTTACCTTGTTTGGCTAAGCCAACCTCGCGCAATATCTCCCATTTGCGATAGTGAACGGTGAAAATTTCCCTCCCTTCGGGCAGGGGCTCACCGCGCAAAGATCCTCCTAGAATAAAGTGCTGCTCTTCAGGCAGAAGATTCCAGCGTAAGCCAGATTTCTGAATGGCTAGGGGAAGGCTTATTTGATCCAGATAAGGGCGGCGCCCCGGTATTTCTTCATGCCTGTCAATAAGTTGCGCCGTTTCCATCCAAACCTCTGCAAAGGTCTTTCCATCATTGTTGCGGTGTTTTTCTGGAAAGCTGAACAGCCCGGAGGAAAAATATGGTAACCTTTCACGGCTACCTTTTTGGCGCATCAGTTTCACCCGTTCTTCGGGCAACGGCAGGCCGCAAATATCATAAATCAGGTTCCAGGTTTCGCCACTGCCCCACACCATCGAGGCGGCAGGGGTAAGCGAAACATGGCCCTCTTTCACGATATTTTCCACCCTGTTCGGGCGAAGGCACAGCACATCACTGTCAAAAAATGCTGAAAATTCAGTGTCCCTCGGCTCTAGCGTGGCCAGAAGTTTGTTGCCATGCGGATAGTCGGGAGAGAATTGCCCGGCAACCTTGAACGGCCGCACCTCGCAGTCCAGTTTGGCCAACACTGCGAGGACATCGCGTGACAGGCTGTCAAATCTTGTGTCGGGGCAATAGCCGACAAGCGCAACCGATTGGCCGAACTGCTGGCGTAGTGAACCAGCCAGATAACAGGCCATCTGTTCATATTTCGGAGGTTCGACGATGAAGTAGACGGTCAATCGCGGGTGCATACGGGTTAACAACTTAAAGTGGATTGCTTCGCCGCAACTATGAAGCAGGGAAGCTGGGCTGTCACGGGCGAAGCTGCGCGAAGTCGCCCAAATTGTCGCTAAATTGGCAACAGTTTCCAGTTGAATTTGGGGGAGGGTGGGCAAATTTGACTTGGGCTGCACTTGCCCGTGTGGGGCAGTCGGCCTAAGCTTAGGGTAGAAAAGGCCACGCAAGCTGGCCTGCCGAAAGAGGCGCCCGTGGCAGTGCGAGTGAATGAAGTCAGCGCGGAAATGACCGCAGATCGCCCTATTGGGGCTTCGGATCTGTGGGGAACCGTGCCGTTTGGGCTGAAACGCCACGGTAGCGTCCGTCAAGATGGTGTAATTTCCCAGATGGCCTGAGGTCATGATCAGGCGGCTTTCGTGGTTATGCTGAGAATGGGGTCGATCTCCTCCTTGTCGATCTGAGCGAATGCCTCGAC
>Ga0172373_10000192_pt1 | contig 94357 bp, 96 predicted proteins | sample Lak10m_2_FD_114546 | JGI IMG/M metagenome (GOLD analysis project Ga0172373, IMG submission 114546) | Freshwater microbial communities from Kabuno Bay, South-Kivu, Congo - kab_092012_10m | ecosystem: Environmental > Aquatic > Freshwater > Lake | place: Democratic Republic of the Congo...
ATCAACCAGCGCACCGGGGGTCGCTTCGACAAGATGGCCGAAGACGCTCTGGAAACCCTGAACGCAACCCTCGCGCTCGCACTGTCCAAACGCATGCAGGCATCGGCCATGCTTCCCGAGCGCAGTCCATTCCAATCCAGGTTTGAGTCTGAGCGATTGGTTTTGACGTTGAAATCCAAATAAAAAAAGGTTTGGCGTTTGGCGGGGCTGTGGGTATGTGGGAAGGTCGCCGTCAGGCGAGCTATCCACATATCCACAGCCCCTTCGCTTTGCGCTTTCTTATCGGGTCAGGCCGCCGTTCTCGATCGGTTAAAAATGGTTTTGAAGAGCCTTGAACGAGCCTCGTTCAAGCGTTCCGCCGCCGCATTGTCGCTCATCGCGGCGGCCAGTGCGTCAAGCTGTGCGAAGGTGATCCCCGGGCGGAGGAAGGTGTGCGCCTGCGGCAGCGATTTGAGCTTCTCGTAGGGCGTCATCATCAGCCGGTACGGATAGCGCTTGCGCTGTCGCCCTTTGGCGTCCGTGAGGGTTTCGGCGAACAGGCAGGGACGGTGGAAGTTGATATAGGGGTTCAGGTAGTCGCGGCAGAAGTCATTGACGGGTGTCGCAAAGCGTTGCGGGATGTGGCCGTACCCCAGATGCTTGCGCACGATGGCACCGTTCTTCGACTCGGCCTGGGCGTTGTCGTTGCTGTGCCGCGAGCGCGACTTGGTCTGCTCCTCGATCAGCAGCTTGTTGAGCAGTTTGGCGACGTCGCGATTGATGTACTCGGAACCGTTGTCGGTGTGAAAGCCGAGAATCACGAAGGGAAAGCTCTGCAACAGCGCTTCCAGCACCGGAATCAGGAAAGCCTCGCTGATCCGCTCGCAGGTGGCGACCCCTTCGTACTGGGTCACGCAGTCGACGGCGTTGATGTGATACACGCCCTTGATCCCGTCCTGATCGCCCTGATGGACGCTATCCACGCGCAAGTAGCCGGGCCGATTATTGGGCGCCGGGGCACGGCGCTCGCCGATGGGCACCGGGGTGGGGCGGGTCTTGGTCCAGACCTGGCGCTGCCGTTGGTAGCCGGGGCGCTGGCGCAGGTTGTACAGGTGCGCCACCGAGATCGCCGCCAGGCGTTGGTAACGGACGTCGCCGAAGAGGCCATAAGCCCGCTCCATGAGTTTCTTGGTCGCCAGCCCGGAGAGCGTGCCATGCAGGGTGTCGGTGTGCGCCAGCAAGAGCACGTCGGCGCTCGTGTAGGTGCGGGCAAAACTGGTGCGGGATCCACGATAGCGCTTGACCAGCGCTTGCCGCTCGCCGCCCCGTTTGACCAGGCGGCTGATCTGCTGGCGCGAATAGCCGCTGACCCGCTCCAGAAACCGCAGCACCACGGCCTTGTCGGAGCGCTTCAGCCGGCCGTAACCGAAGCGCCTCACGGTGCGCGCGATGAACGCGTACCGCTCGTCGTCAGCCACCGCGAATTCCATCGTCACGGTTCCGTCCAGAAATCCCTGCAAGTCCGCCAGAGTATGCAATTGTTCGTCGTTCATTTCGATCACCATGCCTCGCATATTGATCGACCCCGACGGCCTGCTCAGACTCATACCCCGTTGGATTCACGCTCTCCGCTCAGACTCAAACCCCATTGGACAATGCTGGTTTTCGATCGCCCCGGATTTTTCCGCTATCATTGAAATTTCCCGCAGCCGCATTTCCATGGCCAAATACGTATTCGTCACCGGGGGCGTCGTGTCCAGTCTGGGCAAAGGTATCGCCGCCGCCAGCCTCGGGGCCATTCTTGAATCCCGTGGCATCAAGGTTACCCACCTCAAGCTCGATCCCTACATAAACGTTGATCCCGGCACGATGTCGCCGTTTCAGCACGGCGAAGTCTTCGTTACCGAGGACGGCGCCGAGACCGACCTTGACCTGGGACATTACGAGCGCTTCACCAGCGCCAAGATGGGCAAGCGCAACAACTTCACCACCGGCCAGATCTACGAGTCGGTGATCAAGAAGGAGCGGCGCGGTGAGTACCTCGGCAAGACCGTGCAGGTGATCCCGCACATCACCGACGAGATCAAACAGTATGTCAAGCGTGGTGCCGAGGGCGCCGACGTGGCGATCGTCGAAGTCGGTGGCACCGTGGGCGATATCGAGTCGCTGCCCTTCCTCGAAGCGATTCGCCAGATGGGCATTCAGGAAGGGCGCCAGAACGCGTGCTACATCCATCTCACTCTGGTTCCCTGGATTGCCTCGGCGGGCGAACTGAAGACCAAGCCCACGCAGCATTCGGTCAAAGATCTGCGCGAGATCGGCATCCAGCCCGACATCCTGCTGTGCCGGGCCGACCGGCCGATTCCCGATGACGAGCGGCGCAAGATCGCGTTGTTCACCAACGTCCAGCCCGAGGCGGTGATCGCGGCGCTCGATGCCGATTCAATTTACAAGATTCCGGCCATGCTGCACGACCAGATGATCGACGAGATCGTCTGCCACAAGCTCGGCATCCTGGCCAAGGCGGCAAATCTTTCGGTCTGGAAGAACCTCGTCGATGCGCTGGAGCATCCACAGCACGAGGTGAACGTCGCCTTCGTCGGCAAGTACGTCGATCTTACGGAATCCTACAAATCGCTGACCGAAGCGCTGGTCCATGCCGGGATCCATACGCGCAGCAAGGTACAGATCCATTACATCGATTCCGAGGCAATCGAGGAGGGCGGTATTGCTCCGCTGGAGAAGATGGACGCCATTCTGGTCCCCGGCGGCTTCGGCAAGCGTGGCACGGAGGGCAAGATCCGTGCGATCGGCTTTGCCCGCGAGCACAAGATTCCCTATCTGGGGATCTGCCTGGGCATGCAGCTTGCCACCATCGAGTTTGCCCGCAACGTTGCAGGGCTCGACGGTGCCAACAGCACCGAGTTCGACGCCGACACGCCGCATCCGGTGGTCGCATTGATCACGGAGTGGCAGGACCGCGAAGGGCGTGTCGAGAAGCGTGATGCCAGTTCGGATCTCGGTGGCACGATGCGCCTTGGCGCGCAGCGCTGCCCGGTCAAATCCGGCACTCGAGCCGGCGCGATCTACGGCAGGGAGGTCAACGAGCGGCATCGTCATCGTTACGAAGTGAATAACGTGTATGTGCCCAGGCTTGAGGAAGCAGGCATGATCATCGCCGCGCGGACTCCGAGCGAGGATCTGCCCGAGATCATGGAGCTTCCCGAAAGCCTGCATCCCTGGTTTGTCGGCGTACAGTTCCACCCCGAGTTCACCTCCAATCCGCGTACCGGACATCCCTTGTTCATCGCCTATATCAAGGCCGCTCTGGCGCACAAGGGCGTGGCGTCGTGAAGCTGTGCGGGTTCGATGCCGGCCTTGACCAGCCGCTATTCCTGATCGCGGGTCCTTGCGTCATCGAGTCGCGCGAACTCGCCTTCGACACGGCCGGTCAGTTGCGCGACATCTGCCATCGCCTCGGCCTCAACTTCATCTACAAATCCTCGTACGACAAGGCCAATCGCAGTTCGGGAAAATCATTTCGCGGACTGGGCATGGATCGGGGGCTCGCCATTCTTGCCGACGTGCGAAAGCAGCTCGGCGTTCCGGTGCTGACCGATGTGCATGCCGAGCCTGAAGTCGTCGCTGTGGCGTCCGTGGTCGATGTATTGCAGACACCGGCCTTCCTTTGCCGCCAGACCGATTTCATCCAGGCCTGCGCTGCCTCGGGCAAGCCGGTGAACATCAAGAAGGGCCAGTTCATGGCGCCGGGCGACATGAAGCAGGTCGTCCTCAAGGCCAGGGAAGCCAACGATGGCGCCGATTCCATCATGGTTTGCGAACGCGGAGCCTCCTTCGGCTACAACAATCTTGTGTCCGACATGCGCAGCCTCGCCATCATGCGCGAGACCGGCTGCCCGGTGGTCTTCGATGCCACGCATTCGGTACAACTGCCGGGTGGCAAGGGTGACCGCAGCGGCGGGCAGCGCGAATTCGTGCCCGTGCTGGCGCGCGCGGCGGTTGCCGTCGGCATTGCCGGCCTGTTCATGGAGACTCACCCCGATCCGGACAAGGCAATGTCGGACGGGCCAAACGCCTGGCCGCTGCCGCGCCTCGAAGCGTTGCTGGAGCAGCTGCTGGAACTGGATGTCCTGGTCAAGCAGAAAGGAATGACGGCATGAGCAAACACGCCTACATGGTGGTCGACGCGCGGTCGACCGATCCCGAGCGCATGGTCGAGTACCGGCGCCTGGCGCAGCTCGCGGTGGAGAAGCACGGCGGCCGCTATCTGGTGCGCGGGGCACCCTACGAGACGCTGGAGGGGGCCTGGCAGCCGCAACGCCTGGTGGTTCTCGAATTCCCGAGCATGGATGCGGCGCGCGGCTTCTACAATTCTGCCGAGTACCTGGCGGCGCGTGAGGCGCGCGCGGGTGTGTCGGATTTCGACATGCTGCTGGTCGAGGCCTACTGAGTTACCGATTCAACAAAAGGAAATCATCATGAGTGCAATCGTTGATGTCGTCGCCCGCGAAATCCTGGATTCGCGCGGCAATCCCACGGTCGAGGCTGACGTCCTGCTCGAATCCGGCGTGATGGGCCGTGCGGCGGTGCCGTCGGGTGCTTCCACCGGATCGCGTGAGGCGATCGAACTGCGTGATGGCGAGGGCGACCGGTATCTGGGCAAGGGCGTGACCAGGGCGGTGGAAAACGTAAATACCGAGATTTCCGAGGCCATCATCGGCCTGGATGCCGAGGAGCAGGCTTTTGTCGACAAGGCGATGCTCGAACTCGACGGCACCGACAACAAGTCCCGCCTGGGCGCCAACGCCATCCTCGCCGTGTCCATGGCCGTGGCCAAGGCCGCCGCCGAAGAAGCCGGCCTGCCGCTCTACCGCTATTTCGGCGGCTCCGGGCCGATGTCGATGCCGGTGCCGATGATGAACGTGATCAATGGTGGCGCGCATGCCAACAACAATCTCGACATCCAGGAATTCATGATCCTGCCGGTCGGCGCGAAGAGCTTTCGCGAGGCGCTGCGCTGCGGCGCCGAGGTGTTCCATCACCTGAAAAAGCTGGTGGACAAGAAGGGCTACCCGACCACCGTTGGCGACGAAGGCGGCTTCGCCCCCAATGTCTCGGGCAACGACGAGGCCATCGAGCTGATCCTCAAGGCCATCGAGACCGCCGGTTATATGCCGGGACAGGACGTGGTGCTCGGCCTGGATTGCGCCAGTTCCGAGTTCTACAAGGACGGCAAGTACATCCTCGCCTCGGAAAAGCTCGAACTGAGTTCCGAAGCCTTCGCCGACTACCTGGCAACGCTCGCTGACCGCTACCCGATCATCAGCATCGAGGACGGCATGGCCGAGGGTGACTGGGGCGGGTGGAAGACCCTGACCGACAAGCTGGGCAAGAAGGTACAAATTGTCGGTGACGACCTGTTCGTCACCAACCCGCGCATCCTCAGGGAAGGCATCCAGAAAGGCATTGCCAATTCCATCCTGATCAAGATCAACCAGATCGGCTCGCTCACCGAAACCTTCGCCGCCGTCGAGATGGCCAAGCGCGCCGGCTACACCAATGTCATCTCCCATCGCTCCGGCGAGACGGAAGATTCAACCATTGCCGATATCGCCGTGGGCCTCAACGCCGGCCAGATCAAGACCGGTTCGCTCAGCCGTTCCGACCGCATCGCCAAGTACAACCAGCTGCTGCGCATCGAGGAGGATCTCGGCGACACCGCCACCTACCCCGGTCTCGACGCCTTCTACAACCTGAGGAAGTAGCCGGCGCTGCCGGGCGATGAGCTGGCCGACGCTGTTCCTGCTGCTGGTCATTGCCCTCCTGCAATATCCGTTGTGGCTGGGCAAGGGGGGCTGGGTTCGCGTCTGGGAATCCGAGCGCCAGATCGAGGCGCAGCGCCAGGTCAACCAGACGCTGGAGCAGCGCAACGCGGCGCTCGATGCCGAGGTGCGCGATCTCAAGGCCGGTTATGAGGCCATCGAGGAACGTGCGCGCTACGAACTCGGGATGATCAAGGAAGGCGAAATCTTCGTCCAGGTGCCGCAGAAGAAGCCCTGAGGGCGCCGGCATTTGCCCTCGGGAGGCGCGTGCACTCCGATCGCGAGCCGGTCAGGCGCCGGCAAGCAGTTCCCGGTAGCGCCGTGCGTTGGCGACATAGCCTTGCGCCGCCAGCAGCAGGCGGGCAACGTCCTCGTCGCTGAGTTCGCGCACCACCTTGCCCGGCGAGCCCATCACCAGCGAGCGTTCCGGGATCACCTTGCCTTCCGGGATCAGCGAATTGGCGCCGATGATGCAGTGGCGGCCGATCACGGCACGATTGAGGACCACCGACTTGATGCCGATCAGCGACTGTTCGCCGATGGTGCAGCCGTGGAGCATCACCATGTGGCCGACGGTGACGTTGGCGCCGACCGTGAGTGGCACTCCGTCGTCCGCATGCAGCACGGAGCCGTCCTGGATGTTGCTGCCGGCGCCGATGGCAATGATGTCGTTGTCGGCACGCAATACAGCGTTCCACCAGACGCTGGCCTCGTCACCGAGACGTACGTCGCCGATGACGGTGGCGTTGGGGGCGACCCAGACATCGCGTCCGAAGACGGGGCGGCGCTCGCCGAGCGTGTGGATGGGCATGTGGATTCCTTGTCGGCGATGGCCTGGCTCAGCGTTCGCGCTTCTTCCAGGCGGGCTTGGGGGCGTCGGTCCGCTTGGCGGGCGCTTTCGCGCCGTCGGTCTTCTTCCACGGCGGGCGTGTATCGTCGCTGCGCGTCCGCGCCGGGCGCGTGTCCTCGCTGCGGGTTCGCGGCGGGCGTGTGTCGTCCGTCTTGTTCCATGGCGCCTTGCGTTCGTCGCGCGTCGCGGCCGCGCGTCGCGCCGGTTTGCTGTCGACAAACTCGCCGGGGGCGATGACGCGGGTTTTCAATGGCTGCTGACGTACGCGGATGCGGCCGAGGATGTCCATCAGGTCGGATGGCAGGTCGGTCGGCAGCTCGACGGTACTGTAGTCGTCAAACAGGTTGATCTGGCCAATGTACTTTCCGGCGATTCCGGTTTCGTTGGCGATGGCACCGACGATTTCCTTGGGCAGGGCACCGTGGTTGCGGCCGACGGCGATGCGGTAAGCCACCAGACGGGCTGCGCCGAAATCGCGTGGCGCCGCCGATTCGCGCAGCCTGGGCCGGGGCGACGGGGCGGCATCGAAAGTCGGCGCTGGCGGTACGGCGTCCGCGCTGGCCTTGCGTGTCGAGGGCCGGGGTGTGGCGGGTGTTTCGGCCGCAGCGGCCGGCAGCGGCTCCGCCATTCCCGGCATCTGCAGCGGGCGTTCGCGCTGTTGCAGCCAGGCGAGGGCGGCGGCGACTTCACGGGCCGAGAGTCCGTGGGTCTCTTCGATGTTGCGCACCATGTCGAAGAAGAAATCGAGACGCTGCTCGTTGCGCGCATCGATGATCTGCTGTGTGAACTGGGCGATGCGCCGATTGGCTACATCGGAAAGGCTGGGCATCGCCAGCGGCTGGATCTTCTGCCGCGTTGCGTACTCGATGGCCTTCAGCATGCGCGTCTCGCGCGGCGTGATGAACAGGATCGCGCGTCCGGTACGGCCGGCGCGACCGGTGCGGCCGATGCGGTGTACGTAGGCTTCGGTATCGTAGGGTATGTCGAAATTGATGACGTGGCTGATGCGCGGCACGTCGAGGCCGCGTGCGGCAACGTCGGTGGCGACCAGGATGTCGATGTTGCCGGCCTTGAGCCGGTCGATCACCTGTTCGCGCAGGCCTTGAGTCAGGTCGCCGTTCAGCGCCGCCACGGCATAACCGCGGGCTTCCAGTTTTTCCGCCAGCTCGACGGTGGCGGTCTTGGTGCGGACGAAGATGATGGCGGCATCGAGATCGCCTTCGACCTCCAGAACCCGCGTCAGCGCCTCCATCTTCTGGCCGGCATGGGTCTGGCAGTAGGCCTGGCTGATGGCGGCGACCGTGGTGGTGGCAGTCTTGATGCGAACCTCCTGCGGGTTGCGCAGGTGCTTGCGCGCCACGCGCCGGATCGGGTCCGGCATGGTGGCCGAAAACAGGGCCGTCTGGCGCGTCGCCGGCGTGTGTTCGAGGATCCATTCAACGTCGTCGATGAAGCCCATGCGCAGCATCTCGTCGGCTTCGTCGAGCACCAGCGTGGTCAGCTGGTCGAGCACCAGGCTTTTGCGCTCAAGGTGGTCCATGACCCGGCCGGGCGTGCCGACGATGACATGGGTACCGCGGGAAAGCTGGCGCAGCTGCACCACCATGCTTTGGCCGCCGTAGATCGGCAGCACATGGAAGCCGGGCAGGTGATGGGCGTACTTTTGCAGCGCTTCGGCAACCTGGATGGCGAGTTCGCGCGTCGGGGTCAATACCAGGGCCTGCGGCACGGCGCGTGACAGATCGATCTTCTGCAGCAGGGGCAGGGCGAAGGCCGCTGTCTTGCCGGTGCCGGTTTGCGCTTCGCCGAGCAGGTCGTGGCCCGCCAGCAGCGGCGGGATGCAGGCCGCCTGGATGGGGGATGGGGTTTCATAGCCGACTCCGGCCAGTGCATCGAGCAAAGGCTTGGCAAGCCCGAGGGTGTCGAACCCGGCGGTGGGAGATTCAGAGGTGGTGGTCATGGGCGTCCTGCAGGAGGCAGGCAAAGCTGGAAGGGGCGACGCGCAGGGGCACGCGTCATGCCGAGGGCGGCATTATCCCAGACTTGGGGCGGAATTGCGGATTTGACCGGGCCGGCAGGGGCCCGGGCTAATGCTGCATCCAGGTCTGCAGGCGGCGAACGAAGAAGGCCGAGGCGATGAACAGGATCGCCAGTATGCCGGTGGCGTCGGAAAGGTGGTCCATGGCCTTGCTCTGCTGCTGGGCCGTGTCGAGCTCGATGATCTTGAAGAACTGACCATCGGAGGCCTTGGCAAGCAGGTTGCGAAGCTCCTCGCCTTCAAGCCCGCTGACCGTGAAACTGCGGTCACCGTCGGGCGTGGAGATTGTCACCAGGTGGGTTTTTGCAGGAGCCGGCTTCATGGCCGGAAATATAGACGGGGCCTAGAGGAGCCGCTATCGCAGGGGCGCTGGAAACGGTGTCGTAGAGCAACTACCGTGCTATCGATTCGAGGCTGGGGTGGCGCAAGCCCAGTGCCGTTGCCACGGCAGCGAAGTCCGTGGCGGGCGGACAGTCGATGGCGATTTCCCTGCCGTCGCCGGGGTGGCGGATGCGAATTCCGGTGCAGGCCAGCATCAGTCGCGGAATCCCGGACAGCGCGGCGACGAAGCGGTTATGTATGCCTTTGCCCCAGGTGGCGTCACCGATGATCGGATGGGCGATGTGCTTCATATGCCGACGCAGCTGGTGCTGCCGTCCCGTTTCGGGCAGCAGTTCGACCAGGGCATACCGCGTCCGGGCATAGCGATCGACGGCCACTGCGAGCTCGACCTGGGCCAGGCGCCGGAAGGCCGTAAACGCCGGTTGCGGGACACGGCTGCCGGCATCGAGTTTGCGGCCGAAGTCGTCGAACTGGCGTGTCAGGGCATGGTCGATGATTCCGGATTCTGCAGGCCAGCCGCGCAGCACGGCAAGATAGCGCTTGCCGACGGTGTTGGCTTCGAACTGCTGCCCGAGTTCGCTGGCTGTCCCGCGATCAAGCGCGAACAGCAGTACGCCGGAGGTGCCGCGATCAAGCCGGTGGGCGGGATACACATGGCAGCCGATCTGGTCGCGCAGCAGCTGGACGGCGAATCGGGTTTCATGGCGATCGAGGTCGCTGCGATGAACCAGCAGGCCCGCCGGCTTGTGGATGGCGACGAGTTGCTCGTCGCGGAAGAGGATGTCGAGCACGCCGTCGGCGCGGTCAGTAGGGCACGCCCTGGGCCTCGCAAAGAAACGTCATCAACGGTGCTGCGGCAGTGAAGCGCTGTGTCGCCAGCGTGACCAGGCCGCTGCCGATGACGTCGGTGTGGTGCAGGGGGGCGAGGGCGATGAAGTCCTTGCGCTTCAGGTCCTCGATCGCCGGATGATCGGCGGCATAACCGCGTGGCGGGCGCGACAGGCTGTCGCCGGCCAGTGCCCATTCAGCGGCAAACTTGCGCTGGTCGCGGGCGGCAAACCACTTCTCGGGCTGCTTTGCGACGAGTTCGCGGATAGCCGCCAGGGCATCCGGGTCGGGGTGCCAGCAGCCCGCGCCGAAAAAACAACCGTCGTGGGCCACGTGCAGGTAGAAGCCGGGTGCGTGCACATCCTTGCCGAGCGCATGGCGAAACTGGATGCCGATGTTCGTCTTGTAGGGTGTCTTGTCGCGAGAAAAGCGCGTGTCGCGAAAAATGCGCATCAGCGAGCCGCCCATCTTGCGCGGCTCGGCGCGAAACTGCGGGGCGAACTTTTCCAGACGCGGGGCCATGGCAGCGATGAACTCCAGCGCAGGGCTGCGCACGCAGTCTTCGTAGCGGCCCTTGTTGGCCTCGAACCAGGCGCGGTCGTTGTTAGCCGCGAGATCGGCGAGAAAGCGGAAGGTCTGCTTGCCGAACATTGCCGGGCTAGGCAGCGGCAAGGCGCGGGCCGAGGCGGCGCGCCATCCAGTTTTCGATCTTCTGTGCCGCCACGGTCCAGTGCGGCTCCATCATGATCATGTGGCCGGCGCGGGGAACGACGCAGGTCTCGGCATTCCACCCGCTGGCGGTGAAATGCAGCTGGTTGGAAGGGAAGATCGCATCCTTCTCGCCGCCGATCACCAGTGCCGGAATCTTCGGCCGCGAACGTTGCGGCGGGCGCCAGGCCAGGGCCATCATCTCGGCGATGGCGGTGGTCGATTCGTCCTGCACCAGCGGCTTGAAGGCGGCGAATTCCTCGGCTGTGACATCCGGCGAGAAGTAGGTTTCACGCATCACGCGCACGGTATTTTCGGTATAGCGACCGCGTACGGCGCGGGCGGCCTCGACGAGGAAATCGGGCTGGCGCACGGCGAGTTGGGCCGAGGCCGCCGCCAGTCCGGTGGTAGGTACCGGTGCCATCATCACCAGCCCCGCGGCGCGGCCGCGTTCGAGGTAGCGCTGCACCACCAGGGCGCCCATCGAATGGCCGATCAGGACCGGTGGCCGCGGCAGCTCGCCGACCACATGGGCGACGTCGCTTGCGTAGTGGTCGATGTCGAAGCGATGCAGGTCATCCTGCCCCCCGCTGGCGCCATGCCCGGAGAGGTCAAGGGCGTGGCAGTGGTAGCCGAGTTCACTGAAATGGGGCAGGAAATTGAGGTCCCAGCAGCCGGAATGGACATAGCCGCCGTGTACGAACACCAGTGGTGGATGGCCGTTGGCTCTTTTGGCCGGTCGGTGCAGGGTATGCAGCCTGGGTCGTTTCACGGAATGCTCCCTCGCGGATAGTTGAAGCTAGAACAATATCACGCCCCGCGCGTTTCGACCTGCCGCCAGGTCGGCAAAGGCGGCCGGTGCCTGGTCGATCGTATAGGTCCGAGTAATGAGCTCGTCGAGCTTGAGGCGACCGCTGCGATACAGGCCGATCAGGCGCGGAAAATCCTGCTGCGGGCGGGCCGAGCCGAAGTAGCTGCCTTTCAGTGTCTTTTCCTCGAAGGTGAGCGTCGCCGTGCGTATTGTGGTCGTGTCCTTGGGCGCGGCAACCCCCACCACCACGGCAGTGCCACCCTTGCGCAGGCAGCCATAGGCCTGGGCCGCGATTTCACCGAGGCCGACGCACTCGAAGGCATAGTCGGCGCCGCCCTCGGTCAGCGTTTTCAGCGCCTTGACCACGTTATCTTCGTTCTTCGCGTTCAGCGTGTGCGTGGCACCGAAAGCCTTCGCCATTTCCAGCTTGGCGTCCGTGGTGTCAACGGCGACGATGATGCGGGCACCGGCGATGGCGCAGCCCTGTATGGCGTTGAGGCCGACTCCGCCGCAGCCGAAGACGACGGCGGCCGAACCGGGCTCGACACCTGCCGTATTCACCGCCGCGCCAACGCCGGTCATTACGCCGCAACCAATCAGGGCGGCCTTGTCCAGCGGCATTGCGGCGTCGATCCTGACCACGTTGTCGACGTGCAGCGTCGCGTACTCGGCCATCACGCCGCAGCCGGAGAAGATGTTCAGCGGCTTGCCGGCGGCATCCCTGAAGCGGGTGCTGCCGTCCGGCAGGGTGAAGGCGGCCTTGGCCGCCTGGTCGCAGAGCTGCGGCCGGCCGGTCTGACACCAGCGGCACTTGCCGCACATGCTGACGAAGGAACTCAGCACATGGTCGCCAATGGCATGGCCGGTCACGCCGTCGCCGACGGCGACGATTTCGCCGGCGCCCTCATGGCCGAGCACGACCGGCGGCGGCAGCGGCAGCGTGCCGTTGGTGGCCGACAGATCGCTGTGGCAGACGCCGCAGGCGGCGAGCTTGATGGTCACCTCGCCATGGCGTGGCGGTTCCACGCTGACGGTTTCGACGACCACCGGTTGGCCGACTTCGCGGCAGAGGACGGCTTTGGCGCTACGGGTTTGCCCGGTCATGATGTTGCTCCCTTGAGTATCGAATTCATTCCTTGTACCAGACCAGTTGCTGGGTCGTCGCCAGCAGCGTGCCGTCGCTGCTCCAGACGTGGCCGTGGTGGTCGAAGTGGCCGTCCCGGAAGGCCTGGGCCTGGGCGACCGCGAGTATCGGCACGCTGCCGTGGCGCCGCAGTGCCTCCTCGCCGGCGTGAAAGTAGATGTTGAGCGAGACCGTGCCGATCGGTACGAAGTCGGGCCGGCGCAGGAAGATGCGCGGCAGGAAGCTGTCGCACAGCGCGGTCAGCGAGGGAAAATCGAGTGCCCGCGGCGGATTGTCCGAGACCCAGACCTGCGAAAGACTGTCCGGGTTTTCGGCGAAGGGCCGGCCGCGGATGATGCGGAACTCATAGCGCTGGAGAAAGCCGGTGTCCTTGCGCGGGGGCGCAACGGGGCAGGCATCGGGTGGCGGCACGTCGGGTCGGGTGGCTTCAATCTGCCCCCAGGTTTCACGGCGCAGGGCGCAGATCGCGATCGCCTGTGCCAGCACGGCATCACCCTGCATCAGGCGGATCGCCCAGTGCTGATTGCTGCGGTTGGCGCGCACAAGTTCGGTGGCGATCACATACGGGCCGGGCTGGATCGGGGCGAGGAAGTTCAGTGTGAAGGACAAGGGGCTGCCGCGCCGCTCCGCATCGTTGAGCATGGCTTTCAGCATCACACCGGCGGTGACTCCGCCGTAGGGGCCGACCATGTTCCAGTAATCCTCGCTGGTATGACCGCGCCAGAGCCGGTTGCCTGCGCCGGTCAGGGCGATGGCGGTGTCGAAGGGATGCAGCGTCATATCCGCCTTTCCCTGCCTTGCCAGTAGGCATCGCGGATGCGGCGCTTCTGCAGCTTGCCATTGTCGTCGCGCGGCAGTGCCTCGACGATGTCGATCCGCCGCGGCACCTTGTAGCCGGCAATGCGCTCGGCCAGCGCGCTGCGAACGGCGTCGGCCGAGAGCCGGGCGCCCGGTTCGGCGACCACTTGCGCGGCGAGCGACTCGCCGAACTCCTCGTCCGGAATCCCGACCACCGCGCAATCCGCGACGCCGGGCAGGGTGACGAGCACATGCTCGATCTCTGCCGGATAGATGTTCACCCCACCGGAGATCACCATGTCCGATGCCCGGTCGCAGACATAGAGGAAGCCGTCTGCATCCAGGTAGCCCATGTCGCCGACACTGGCCAGTCCGTCGCGGTCGATGGCGCGGCGCGCGGCCTCGTTGCCGTGGTAGGTGAAGTCCGAATAGGCGGGCTGATGGGCATAGATGGTACCGACCTCGCCGGCGGGCAGCGCGCGACCGGATGTGTCGCAGATGCGGATGCGCGCCCCGCCGATGGCGCACCCCGCGCTGCCCGGTTTGTGCGCCGCATCCTCAGGTCTCATCACGGTGATGTAACCGGTTTCGCTGGAGGCATAGGCTTCATGGATTACCGGCCCCAGCCAGTCGATCATGGCGCGCTTGATTTCCGGAGCGCAGGGCGAACCCGTCGAGGCGACGAAGCTGAGCGAGGAGAGGTCGTAGCGGGAACGCAGCTCGTCGGGCAGCCGCAGCAGGCGTACATACATCACCGGCACCAGATAGACGGTTTCGATGCGGTGGCCTTCAATCAGGGCCAGTGTGGCCTCGGCATCGAAGCTTCTTTCGAGCACGAAGAGTTCGCCCTGCAGCAGCGATTGCTGGGCAAACGAACTTGGCGCGCTGTGGTAGAGCGGCGCCGACAGCAGGCTGCGCACGCCCGGATAGATGCCGAGTGCTTCCTTCATGACCTGTGCCGCCAGCCGCAGTTGTTCAGCGCTGGCAGGCTGGCGGCGCACGCCTTTCGGGCGTCCGGTGGTGCCGGAGGTGTAGGCCATGTGGCCGCGTGGCCGGCGTGGCGGGCCGTCGAAGCGTGGCAGCGACCCCAGCCAGGCGTCAAAGCCGTCATCGACGATGATCACCGTGACGCCCGGCGGGATCGCATCGGCGATCGTCGTTCGCAGGTCCGCGTCGACGAACAGGATGCGGGCCCCGCAATCATTCAGAATGAAACCGGCTTCGTCGCGCTTGAAGTGCCAGTTGATCTGGCAGTAGTAGGCGCCGGCGATGCGGCAGGCCTGGATGATGTCGACGAAGGCGGGGCTGTTGCGCAGCATCACGGCGACCACGTCGCCCTCGGCGATGCCCAGTGCGCAGAGGCCGCCTGCAAGGTGCGCGGCGCGGGCATCGAGTTCGGCGCCCGACCGCCGGAGCGTGCCGAATGCCAATGCCGAAGTCATGCCGCGTGCGACAGGCGGGCGAAGCGCTGCAGGTGGCTGTCGGTGTCGCCGAAACTCATTTCGATGGCGGTCAGGCGCTTGAACCAGTGGCTGACGATCAGCTCGTCGGTCATGCCCATGCCGCCATGGAGCTGGACGGCATTCTGGGCGACAAAGCGGCAGGCCTGGCCGATCGTGACCTTGGCCGCCGAAAGCAGGCGGCGACGGGTGTCGATGACGTCATCCGCGCAGCGCATGGCGGCGAGATAGCTCATCGAGCGCGCCTGTTCCTGGTGCAGGACCATGTCCGCCATGCGGTGCTGCAGCGCCTGGAAGCGGCCGATGGGCTGGCCGAACTGCCTGCGTGTCTTCAGGTAGTCGGCGGTCGCGGCGATCGTGGCGTCGAGGATGCCGACTGCTTCGGCGCAAAGCGCGGCGAGCCCGATGTCGAGCGCGGCTTCGATCGCCGTGTCGCCAGCGCCGACTTTCACGGCCGGAACCTGGTCGAGCACGATATCGGCGGCGGGCTGGCCGTCGAGCGTGGGGTAGGCGCTCAGCGTGACGCCCGGCGCATCCGGCGCGACGGCAAAGATGCCGGTGTCGCCATCGGTGCCGCGTGCCGAGACCAGCAACAGGTCGGCGCAGCCGCCATGGACAACAACGGCCTTGTGGCCGCTGAGGCGGCCCGCCGTTTCACGCATCGGGCTGTCGCGCCGGTCGTCGTGGGCGAACACCACGATGCTGTCGCCACAGGCAATGCGCGGCAGCCATTCGGCCTGAAAGTCGGCGCTGGCAGCACGGCGGATCAGTGCCGGCGCGACGACGGCAGCCTGCAGGAAGGGTTCCAGCAGCAGCCCGGCACCGAAGGCATTCATTACCAGCGCGGTTTCCTGTGGCCCATAGCCGAGGCCGCCGTGGGCATCGTCGATGTTGATGGCCAGCACGCCGAGGTCGGCCAGCGCCTGCCAGGTTTCCCGGCTCCAGCCTGGCGCGGCATCGCGGATCCTGCGGCGCTTATCGAAGCCGTAATCCCGTGCCATGAAGCGCTGCACGGTATCGGCGAGGGCATGCTGGTCGGCATCGAAGTCGAAGTTCATGTCAGAGCCCGAGGATCATCTGGGAGATGATGTTTTTCTGGATTTCATTGGAGCCGCCGAAAATCGACAGCTTGCGCTGGTTGCAGTAGCCGGTGGCCAGGTTGGCGGTATGCTGCGGACCGATCCCGCTTTGGCGGAAGGGCAGGGCATAGGCGCCGACCGCCTGCATCATCAGTTCGGCAATGGTCTGCTGGATCTCCGAACCCTTGATCTTGAGGATGGACGCCTCAGGGCCCGGCGTCCGCTGTGCACCTTCCGCCGAGAGTACGCGCAGGTTGGTGATTTCCAGCGCGATCAGGTCGATCTCGACCTGGGCAATGCGCGCGGCGAACAGCGGGTCGGCGAGGCGCCCTTCCGCCTCGGCGATCTGCTTCAAGCGGGCCAGCTCGCGCTTGGCGATGCCGATGCCGGCGATGTTGGTACGTTCATGGCCGAGCAGGAACTTGGCATAGGTCCAGCCCTGGTTTTCCTCGCCGATGCGGTTGCCGACGGGCACGCGCACGTCTTCCAGCCAGACCTCGTTCACCTCGTGGGCACCGTCCAGGGTGATGATCGGGCGCAGGCTGACGCCGGGCGACTTCATGTCGATGAGGAGGAAGGATATTCCCCGTTGCGGCTTGGCCTCCGGATCGGTGCGAACCAGGCAGAACATCCAGTCGGCGTGCTGGCCGAGTGTGGTCCAGGTTTTCTGGCCGGTGACGACATAGTGTTCGCCGTCACGTACGGCCCTGGTTTTCAGGGAGGCGAGATCCGATCCTGCGCCGGGCTCCGAGTAGCCCTGGCACCACCATTCCTCGGCCGCCATGATCTTCGGCAGGAAGCGTTCCTGCTGGGCTCTTGAGCCAAAGGCCATCAGCACCGGCGCGATCATTTTCAGGCCGAAGGAAATCAGCCGCGGGGCTCCACCCCTGGCACATTCCTCTTCGAAGATGTATAGCTCGGTCGCGGTCCAGCCGGGACCGCCGAAGTCCCGTGGCCAGCCGACCCCGCCCCAGCCGCGTTCGTGCAGGGTGCGCTGCCAGAGTATGTGGTCATCGCGATCGAGGTGGATGCCGTTGGCTACCTTGTGACGGATGTGCGCCGGCAGGTGGCGGGCGACGAAGTCGCGCACCTGTTCGCGGAATGCGTTCTCTTCAGGGCTGAAGGCGAGGTCCATGGCGGATTTCTGGCGGCAGGGGGTCGGCCGGCTTGGGTGTTGAGGTTAATGGACGGGCTAAAAGATTCTGCAGAGCAAAACAATATTCTGTTCAGCAAGCTAAGGGTGGGATTCTTCGTCAGCCTCGCACAAAAGTCAATCCTCCCTGCTTTCTCGCAATATATGGCCATGATGCCGCTGCCGGCGACGTGAACCGCGCTTGACGCCGGTTTTGATCCTGTGCCACTATCCGGAACTCAATGCCAGGAAATTAATGCCCCTAGATTCGATCGTGACTGCGGAAACCCAAGCCCGTCAGGAGGAAGTTGCAGCCATGTTTCGCCGCCATGGGCCGGCCTACCGGTGGTGGGCCGTGCTGACCGTGATGCTCGGTACGGTTTCGGCAATCATGGAGGCGACGATCGTGAACGTCGCCCTGCCTGACATCATCCGCAACTTCAACGTCGGCCATGACCAGGTGCAACTGCTGTCCACCGGCTTTCTGGCCGCGACCACCGCATCCATGCTGCTGGCGACCTGGTCGATGCGGCGCTATGGGGTGCGCCGCTCTTTCGTCGGGGCCCTGGTGCTGCTGGTCAGCTTTTCCCTGCTGGCGGCGATGAGCAGCCGTTTCGACATGCTTGCCCTGTGTCGCATTGGTCAGGGCTGCATCGCCGGTCTGATCCAGCCCCTGTCGATGCTGGTGATCATCGATGTCTTTCCGCCAGAAGAGCGGGGGCGCGCCATGGGTGCCTACGGCTTGGGGATCGTCCTGTCGCCGGCGGTGGGGCCGGTGGCCGGCGGCCTGCTGGTCGATCATTTCGGCTGGCGCGCGGTGTTCCTGATCACGGTTCCCCTGTGTCTCGCCGCCATCGCCCTGGCGCCGAAGTATGTCATTGCCGGACGGCGTCTGGCGGAAACGCCCCGCCGTCCCTTCGACCTGGTCGGCCTGGTGCTGGTGGTGCTCGCCTTGTGCCTGCTGCTTGGCGGCCTGGCGGCGTTGATCCGCCAACCCTTGCCAGGGGCCGTGGCCGTGTGTGCGGGCCTTTCGCTGGCTGCGGCGTTCGTGGTCTGGGAACGCAGCACCCTGCATCCACTGCTGGATTTTCGGATTTTTCGCGAGGCCGGCTTTCCGGCCGCCGTCATGGTGGCGTCGGCCTATGGCGTGGGCATTTATGGTTCCACCTATCTGGCTCCGGTGTTTGCGCAGATCGGGCTCGGATTCAGCGGCTACGAGGCAGGACTGATGCTCCTGCCGGGGGGCGCGGTACTGGCCGCCGTGCTGTTGGCTGCCGGCAAGCTCGCCGACCGATTTCCCTCCAACCGCGTGGCGATGGCCGGGCTTGCCTGCTTTTCCCTCTCAGCCGTGCTGATCGGCATGTCGTCGCCGCTCACCGGATTCTGGCTGCTCGCGCTCTGGGTGGCGGTGGGTCGTGTCGGACTCGGGCTGATCATCCCCGGGCTGAACGCCGGGGCCCTGCGTTTGCTGCCTTATGGCAGCGAGGCGGCCGGCTCGGCCTCGATCAATTTCTTCCGTCAGCTTGGCGGTGCCCTGGGCGTGACCCTGATCGCGCTTTTTCTTGAGGCCCGCGAACGCCAGTTGGATGCGGTTCATGGCCTGCAGCCAATGCAGGAAGGCTTTTTTCTGATTGCCGCGGTCTATTGCGTGGCCCTCGTTCCGGCCTGGCGAATGGCCGGCAGGCCAGTTCACGCTTGATGTATCCAAAGGACATTCCATGCCGCTCCCTGACGTACTAGCCCGCAATCTTGCACTTCCCGTGATTGGTGCGCCGATGTTCATCGTCTCCCAGCCTGCGCTGGTACTGGCGCAGTGCCTGGCCGGTATCGTCGGCTCCTTTCCCGCGCTGAACGCGCGGCCGAAGGAATTGCTCGACGAGTGGCTGGCAATGCTGACAGAGGAGCTTGCCGTTGCGCGACGCGCCGATCCGGCAAGAAAGGTGGGGCCGTTCGCGGTGAACCAGATCATCCATCATTCAAACGACCGGCTCGACCATGACCTCGCGCTGTGCGTCAAGCACCGGGTGCCGATGGTCATTACCAGCCTGCGCGCGCCGGGCGACCTGGTCAAGGAAGTGCATGGCTATGGCGGCATCGTGTTCCATGACGTGATCAACGTGCGCCATGCGCGCAAGGCGATCGAGGCCGGCGTCGACGGCCTGATCCTCGTGGCGGCCGGCGCCGGCGGGCATGCCGGTACCCTGAGTCCGTTTGCCCTCGTTGCCGAGGTCAGGCGTTTCTGGGACGGGCCGATTGCACTTTCCGGCGTCATGACACGGGGCGGGCAGATACTCGCGGCGCAGGCCATGGGGGCAGACCTCGCCTATATGGGCACCCGTTTCATCCCCACCGTCGAGGCCAACGCTGTCGACGGCTACAAGCAGATGATTGTCGGCAGTTCCGCCGAGGATGTGGTTTATACGCCCTATTTCACCGGGGTTCATGGCAACTACCTGCGACCGAGCATCGTCGCGCAGGGGCTCGACCCGGATAATCTGCCGCCACGCGACAAATCCAGCATGAGCTTCGGTTCCGACCGGACCAAGGCCTGGCGTGACATCTGGGGCGTCGGCCAGGGCGTCGGTTCGATCGATGAAATCCTGCCTGCCGCCGAAGTGGTGGCCCGCCTGAAAGCCGAATACATTGCCGCGCGCACGGCACTCTGCGCCAAACCAAGTTACGGAGACGATTGAGATGAATGCGACCAGAAAGGCGGCAGCGGCCAAGCCGGCGATTGCCGGCGGCAACGCTGCCGGCAAGGAGGACAGGCATTTCGTGACGGCACTGGCGCGCGGCCTGTCGGTTCTTTCCTGCTTCAGTTCGGGGGAGAAGATGCTCGGCAACCTCGACATCGCAAAACGTTGCAAGCTGCCCAAGTCAACCGTCTCGCGCCTGACCTATACGCTGACCAAGCTGGGCTATCTGGTGTATGTCGAGGACACCGGCAAATATCGCCTCGGAACATCGACGCTGGCGCTCGGCAGCGCCATGCTGGCGCGACTCGATGTGCGCGATCTGGCGCGTCCGCTGATGCAGGAGCTGGCGGATTTTTCCAAGGCCATGGTGTCTCTCGGCAGTCGTGACCGCCTGTCGATGATCTATGTCGGCAATGCCCGCAGTTCCGCGGCGCTGACACTGTCGCTGGATGTCGGTTCGCGTATTCCGATCGCCACCACGGCAATGGGCCGCGCCTACCTGGCGCTGGTGCCCGAACGTGAACGCGAAGACATCATGGAGCGGGTGCGTGAACTCGACGAGGTCGCCTGGCCGGCGATACGCGCCGGGATCGAGCGATCCCTGAAGGAATATCGCGAGACCGGCTGCGTCAGTTCCTTCGGCGAGTGGCAGTCGGATGTCAATGCGATTGCGGTACCCCTGCGTCCGGGTGGCGGGCTTCCTCCCATGGCGATCAACTGTGGCGGGCCTTCGTTTACGCTATCCAGGGATTTCCTGCTCGGTGACGTCAGGCCGCGCCTGGTGGCCCTGGTTCGCCAACTGGAGTCTTCGCTCGGCATGCGTGCCTGACGCATCGCGCCCCCTTCGCACAGGCCCGCGGGCGCTAGAATGCGCCCGGTAAGTGAGGGAGGGGCGCGATGAAGTACAAAATAGAGAAGCGCGATGGTGACATCCTGGTCCGTTTCGAGGATGTCGGTGGCAATGCCCAGTCGGTAATGGATGCGATCGGTCGCTGCCGCTTCCATTCATGGGAATGCACGGCCGGCGAGTGCCACAAGATCGGCAGCATGGCGCCATGCAGCGAGGATGGAGTGCTGGCGCTACGCCTGAAACCACGCCCGGATGAGGAGCTGGACGCGGCCAGCCTGGGTGAGTGCCTGAAATACCAGCTGCCGCGCTTCGTCGAAGGCAAGGAGTAGCCGGGCGCCTGCAGGCGGGCTGCTGTTTGCGTCAGACCTGCAGCACGTTCAGCAGGTCCTGTTCCAGGCGGACCAGGCTTGCGGTCTTGGCCAGTTCCCTGCCGCTGATCAGGAACACGTCTTCCACCCGCTCGCCAAGGGTGGCGATTTTCGCGGTATGCAGGGTGATGCCGTGTTCGCCCATCACCCGGGCGATCGAATAGAGCAGGCCTGGCCGGTCAGCCGCCGTGATGTTCATCAGATACTGGTTGCCGCGCTCATCGGCACGGATATCGACTTCGGGGTCGATGGGGAAATGACGCACCAGCCGGGATAGCCTGCCACCCAGGGCGCCAGGCAGTTCGGGCAGCAGCTGCAACTGTTCCCTGACACCGTGCTCCACCAGCTGGATCATGTCTCGCGCCGGCAGGTCGGTGACCGAGGCAAAAATGATGAAGCTGTCGAGGGCATAGCCGTGCCGCGTGGTGTGGATCTTGGCATCGACGATGCTGTAGCCGAGTCTGGAAAAAAATCCGCACAGCCGGGCAAACAGCAGCTGTTGATCGGGAACATAGACCATTACCTGAAGGCCGTCGCCCGTCGGGTTGAGCCGGGCCCTGACCACCGCTTCGGCGGGTGACGGCCGGTGGTAGAGCGTCCGTGTGTGCCAGGCGACTTCCTCGGCTGTGTGGCGCATGAAATACGCGGTATCGAGCTGGTTCCACAGTTCGACTTCGACATCCGGGCGCAGGCCGTGGTAACGCAGGATGCGCCGAGTCTCCTCCTGACGCTCGGCCACGCCGGACAGCTGGAGAACCGTATTGCCCTTGAGGACGCCGGCGGTCATGCGGAACAGGTCTTCAAGCAGCTTGCCTTTCCAGTTGTTCCATACCTTCGGGCTGGTGCCGCGTATGTCGGCCACCGTGAGCAGGTAGAGCGCAGTCAGGCGCCGCATGTCGCCCACCGTGCGGGCAAAGGCAAGGATCACTTCGGGGTCGGCGAGATCCTGCTTCTGCGCCACCTGCGACATGTTGAGGTGGTGTTCGACGAGGAAGACCACCAGGGCCGAGTCTTCATCGCCGAGTCCGTGGTCGCGGCAGAACTGGGCGGCATCACGCTTGCCGAGTTGGGAATGGTCCCCGCCTCGGCCCTTGGCAATGTCATGAAACAGCGCGGCGAGGTAGAGCAGCCAGCGCTTGTCGAACCCGGCCATCAGTCGCGAACAGAAGGGATACTCGTGGGCGAACTCGGGCATGGCAAAGCGACGCAGGTTGCGCATTACCTGCAGGATGTGCTGGTCCACGGTGTAGACATGGAACAGGTCATGCTGCATCTGGCCGACGATGCGGCCAAACGCGGGCAGGTAGCGGCCGAGGATGTCGTACTGGTTCATCCGGCGCAGTGGATGGATCAGGTGGGCCTGCTGGAACAGGCTGAGGAAAAGCTCCCGGTTGATCGGGTCTCGGCGAAAGCCGGCGTTGATGCCGCTTTGCGCGCGCCACAATGCCCGCTGGGTGCGCGGCGTCATGCCCTTTATCTCGGAGCGCTGCATTTGCAGCAGGAAGCATTCGAGAATGGCGCGTGGATGATCGTGGAACACGGATTCGTCGCGAACATCGAGCTGGTCGCGGACCATCTGAAAGCGTTCGTTGATGACAATGGGCGGGCCCTGGCGCGAGGGTGACAACCGATCATGGAGGACCTGCAGCACCAGGGCATTGAGCTGTGTGACGAGCTTTGCGTTCTGGTAATAACGCTGCATCAGGACTTCCGATGCCCGTTTGGAGTCGGTTGCCAGGATGCCGAGTGCCGCCGCCAGCTTTTCCTGGTGGTCGAAGAGCAGGCGTTCCTCCCGGCGCCCGACCAGCAGGTGCAGCTCGATGCGGAGCTCGCTCAGCGTCTGCTCGGCACGTGCCAGCTGCCTGACTTCGGTGGGAGTGACGAGGCTTTGTCTGGAAAGGGATTTCCAGTCATCTCCGAGTCCGGCGGCACGGGCGACCCACTGGATTACCTGGAGGTCGCGCAGGCCGCCAGGACTTTCCTTGCAGTTGGGTTCGAGGCTGTACGGAGTGTCGTTGTACTTGGCATAGCGCTCGGCTTGCTCCAGTTGCTTGGCCCGCAAAAAAATGTCCGGGCGCAGGGTCGAGCGGAAGTTGCTGTGAAAGCTGGCAAACAATTGGTTCGAACCGGCAAGGAATCGCGCTTCGAGCAGGGACGTCTGGACGGTAATGTCCTTTTCCGCCTCGTCCATGCATTCGTCCGGACAGCGCACGCTGTGGCCGATGTCCAGGCCGATGTCCCAGAGCAGGCCGACCAGCTGCTCAAGCTTTGCCGAGACCGCGTCATTGCACGCGGCGTGATTCCGGTCGGGAACCAGGATGAGCAGGTCGACGTCGGAGCCGGGGTAAAGGATTCCGCGTCCGTAGCCACCCACTGCGGCAAGCGCGCAGGTCTCGGGCATGGCCATCGCGGTCCAGACATCACGCAGGACGCCATCGACCAGCGCCGAGCGGCCGGCCAGCAGTTCTTGCGGCTGTCTGCCCTGCCGCCAGGCGGCAACCAAGCCAGCCTGTCCATCGGCAAGGGCCTGCCGCGACGCGGTGGCGAGATCGCGAAGGTCGCTCATGTGCCTGTCGCGCCGGGCCGCATGTGCCTGCTCAGGATGTGATGCCGATGTGGTCCGGACAGGGAGGCGCGCCCGCGGAGAGCGTAAGGACCTCGACACCGGTTGCGGTGACACAGACCGTATGTTCCCATTGGGCCGACAGGCTGCGATCCTTGGTGACGATGGTCCAGCCGTCGGGCAGCTCCGATATCGCCGCCTTGCCGGCATTGATCATGGGTTCGATGGTGAACACCATGCCCGGTTCAAGGACGGGGCCATGGTCGGCCTTGCCGTAGTGGAGTACCTGCGGTTCTTCGTGGAACTTGCGACCGATGCCGTGACCGCAGAACTCCCGCACTACCGAATAGCCGGCACCTTCCGCGTACTTCTGGATCGCGGCACCGATGGCGCCCAGATGCACACCGGGGCGCACCTGGGCGATGCCGGCCCACATGCATTCATGGGTGATGGAAACCAGCCGGCGGGCGAGGATCGATACCTCGCCGACGCAGAACGTCCGGCTGGTGTCGCCGTGCCAGCCATTCTTGATGGTCGTGATGTCAAGGTTGACGATGTCGCCCCGTTTCAGCGCCCGATCATTCGGAACGCCGTGGCACACCTGATGATTGACCGATGCGCATATGGACTTGGGATACGGCGCGTAGCCTGGCGGCGCATAGTTCAGCGGTGCCGGAATGCAGCCCTGGACACCGACCATGTAGTCGTGACACAGCCGGTCGAGTTCCGCGGTAGTCACGCCTGGCTTGACGAAAGGTTCAATGTAATCGAGAACTTCCGCCGCCAGCCGGCAGGCAACCCGCATCTCGGCGATGTCCTCGGCGGATTTTATTGATATTGACATGGGTGCGGCACGCGGTTGGGGAACCGCATTTTAGCCTGCCGATCCGCCGACTCCGGCGTTCAGGCCGCGGTCAATAAAAGAGCCGGGCGCCTTTGCGGAAGAACTCCACCGAATAGGCATTCTGCCCATCGGGATATTCCTTGGTCTGAACGGCCAGGTTCTCCAGCCGGTAGGACAGATCATCCGAAAGCTGGGTGCTGCCTGTTGCCATGCTTTCCAGCAGTCGGCTACCCGGATAGGCATTCAGCAGAAGGTGGTAGGGGGGGCAACTGTCGCACATGCGCACCGAGCCGACGATGGGCGAACCGATGATCGTAAGGTCGCCGACGATGTGGGTGAGGTAGCAGGGGCCGGCATCGACGCCGATCGCCAGCCCGATGCCCGCGGGTTCGTTGCGCATGTTGGCAACGAAGGCCGGGTAATAGTAGCTGTGGAAATTGTTCATTACCGAGCAGCAGAAATCGAGCACTGTTTCCATGCGCTCGGCAAACGATTCCTCGACCAGCCAATAGCAGATGAAACCATCTCCGGTGAATTTGTCGAACCATCCTCCGTGGTAGTGCAGCACGGTGCGGAACTCGGCGACGAAGTCGTCGAGCGTCTTGGCGTACTGCGGGATGTCGATCGACTCCTTGAGCACGCAGGAGGAACGCCGGATATCGACGGTCAGGACAATCGCCTCGATCGGCGTGGTTTCCGAAATTGCTTCGCGGATGGCGGCCGAAACATTTGTTCGCGTCGGATCAAACCGGTCGAGCGGCGCGTGGCTGCGGAACTGGTGATCGACGCCGGCTTCTGCGGCCAGGCGGCTGTTGCTGAACAGGCTCACTGTGATTGATCCCGTAGTATTTGGCGGCGGACTGGAATGCGCACGGAATGGCAAAGATACTACCAATTGCATAACCCTGCGGCACCCCGGCTGATTTTCGGCAGCTGTACATTCAAACGCAGCCGAAAAGCCTTACGCCGAGCCCCTGCTTTTGCTATAATCGCGCGCTTGTCCGGGATAGGCCCGGGCAAAATCCACACGCCCGGCGCCGATAGGGTGGCTGAACGCAAAGCGTTGAGCAGCACGGCCGGGCGGCGGTTCAACCCATATCGGAGATCATCGATGAGCACTACCATGCGCCAGATGCTGGAGGCCGGCGTTCATTTCGGCCACCAGACCCGTTTCTGGAACCCCAGGATGGCCCAGTACATTTTCGGCCATCGCAACAAGATTCATATCATCAACCTTGAAAAGACCCTCGCCAAGTACAACGAGGCGATGGCCTTCGTGCGCAAGATGGCGGCCAAGAAGGGCACCATCCTGTTTGTCGGCACCAAGCGCCAGGCGCGCGATATCGTCGCCGAGGAGGCTCAGCGCTGCGGCATGCCCTATGTGGATGATCGCTGGCTGGGGGGCATGATGACCAACTTCAAGACGCTGAAGCTCTCCGTCAAGCGGCTCAAGGACCTGGAACAGGCGATCGAGGAAGGCGGACAGGAAAAGCTGTCGAAGAAGGAGGCTCTGACGCGCCAGCGCGAAATCGACAAGCTGCGCAAGTCGATCGGCGGCATCAAGGAGATGGGCGGCCTGCCCGACGCGATCTTCGTCATCGACGTCGGGTATCACAAGATCGCGATCACCGAGGCCGGCAAGCTGGGCATCCCGGTCATCGGCGTGGTCGATACCAATCATTCGCCAGAGGGTGTCAGCTTTGTCATCCCCGGCAATGATGACTCTTCCGGTGCCATTCGCCTCTACGCGCGTGGTGTCGCCGATGCCATCCTCGAAGGCAAGAGCCAGTCGATCAACGAAGTCGTCCAGCAGTTGGCGGGCGATGACGAGTTCGTCGAGGTCGAGGACGCCGCGGAGTAATCCACCGATCGGGCGGGGTGGCAGCTGACGAATGTCGGCCACCCCGGAGCAAGACATCTAGATTCTGGAGCAGAAGAATGGCGGAAATTACCGCGAGCATGGTCAAGGAACTGCGCGAGAAGACCGACGCGCCCATGATGGAATGCAAGAAGGCGCTGACCGAAGCCGGCGGCGACATGGACAAGGCCGAGGAAATCCTGCGCGTCAAGCTGGGCAACAAGGCCACCAAGGCGGCCGCCCGGGTGGCCGCCGAAGGTGTCGTGGCGATCCACATCGATGGCAGCGGCACGCTGGGCAGCATTTTCGAGATCAACAGCGAAACCGATTTCGTTGCCAAGAACGACGACTTTCTGAAGCTTGCCGCAGATTGCGCACGACTGGTGGCGGAGAAGGCCCCGGCCGACGTCGCGGCACTGTCGGCCCTGCCGCTGGGCGAAGGTACGGTCGAGTCCACCCGTACCGCGCTGGTCGGCAAGATCGGCGAGAACATGAGCATTCGCCGCTTTGTCCGCATCGCGGCCAAGGGCAAACTCGCGTCCTACATCCATGGCGGCTCCAAGATCGGGGTCATGGTGGACCTCGTCGGTGGCGACGACCAGCTTGGCAAGGACATCGCGATGCATATCGCCGCATCCAAGCCCAAGGCGCTGGATGCCTCCGGCGTCCCCGCAGAATTGCTCGACACCGAGCGCCGTATCGCCGTGGAAAAGGCGCGCGAGGCCGGCAAGCCCGAGGCAATGCTGGACAAGATCGCCGAAGGCACGGTGCAGAAATACCTCAAGGATGTCACCCTGCTGGGCCAGGTTTTCGTCAAGGCCGAGGACGGCAAGCAGACGATAGAGCAGCTGCTCAAGGCCAGGGGTGCCTCGGTCGCCGGGTTTACGCTGTACATCGTCGGCGAAGGCATCGAGAAGAAGGTCAGCGATTTCGCCGCCGAGGTGGCTGCCCAGGCTGCGGCTGCCGCCGCGAAGTAGGTAGCGCCCATGGCCGCACCCAAGTTCCGCCGCATCCTGCTCAAGCTCTCGGGAGAGGCCTTGATGGGTGATGATGCCTATGGCATCAACCCGCGGGTTCTGGGTGCGATCGTCTCGGAAATAAAGGCGGTTACCGATCTGGGGGTGGAAACGGGTGTCGTGATCGGCGGCGGCAACATCTTTCGCGGGCTGGCGGGCACGGCGACCGGGATGGACCGCGCCACGGCCGACTACATGGGCATGCTGGCGACGGTGATGAACGCCATGGCCCTGTCCGATGCGATGCGCCAGGTGGGCATCAATGCCCGCGTGCAGTCGGCGCTCAACATCGAGCAGGTGGTCGAGCCCTATATTCGGGGCAAGGCGATTCGCTACCTCGAAGAGGGCAAGGTGGTGATTTTTGGCGCCGGTACCGGCAATCCCTTTTTCACCACGGATACCGCGGCGGCATTGCGCGGATCCGAGATTGGCGCCGAGATCGTGCTCAAGGCCACCAAGGTCGATGGCATTTACACGGCCGATCCCAAGAAGGATCCGGCGGCAACGCGCTTCGCGCGCATCAGTTTCGACGAGGCTATCGGGCGCAATCTGGCGGTGATGGATGCCACTGCATTCGCCCTTTGTCGCGACCAGAAACTGCCGATCAACGTGTTCTCGATCTTCAAGGCCGGCGCATTGAAGCGCGTGGTCATGGGTGAGGACGAGGGCACGCTCGTTCACGTCCAGGAGACTCCATGATTCCCGAACTGAAAAAGACGTCCGAACAGAAGATGCAGAAAAGCCTGGAGGCCCTGAAGGGCGACCTGGCGAAGGTTAGAACCGGACGTGCTCACACCGGCCTGCTCGATCACGTCCAGGTCGATTACTACGGTTCCATGGTGACGATTCCCCAGGTCGCCAACGTGACCCTGCTCGACGCGCGTACGATCGGCGTGCAGCCATGGGAAAAGCCCATGGTGGCAAAGGTTGAGAAGGCCATCCGCGATTGCGACCTCGGCCTGAATCCCGCCTCGCAGGGAGAGGTAATCCGTGTGCCGATGCCCGCCCTGACCGAAGAACGCCGTCGCGACCTGATCAAGGTGATCAAGCATGAAGGGGAAAACGCCAAGATTGCCGTACGCAACCTGCGTCGCGACGCCATCACCCACCTCAAGGACGCGCTGAAGAAGAAAGAAATCGGCGAGGACGACGAGCGCAAGGCGCTGGACGACATGCAGCGTCTCACCGACCGCTATGTCGCCGAGGTCGATCGCCTGCTGGCGGAAAAAGAGAAGGACCTGATGGCCATTTGAGCGCGGGAGGACGTGCCATGCCGGGAAGATTCACGAGTTCGACGCAAGCCATTCCAGATGTGGGATCGGTTCCGCGCCACGTCGCGATCATCATGGATGGCAACGGGCGCTGGGCCAAGCGCCGCCTCATGCCGCGTGTCGCCGGGCACAAGCACGGTGTCGAAACCGTTCGTGCCATGGTCAAGGCCTGTATTGCGCGTGGCGTCAGCTACCTGACCCTGTTCGCGTTTTCCTCCGAGAACTGGCGCCGTCCGGTCGAGGAGGTGTCATTCCTCATGAACCTGTTCGTCAATGCCCTGCAGAACGAGATCGGCAAGCTCCATGCGAATGGCGTTCGCCTCAAGGTGGTTGGCGACCTCGCGGCGTTCGAGCCGCGCCTGATCGCCTTGATCCGCGAGGGCGAGGCGCTTACCGCCAATAACCAGCGCCTGACCCTGACGATCGCCGCGAACTACGGCGGGCGCTGGGACATCCTGCAGGCAATGAACCAGCTGGCGCAGGCACATCCCGAAAAGATCGGCATGTTCGGCGAGGCCGACCTGGCACCCCATCTCGTCATGGCCTATGCGCCGGAGCCGGATCTGTTCATCCGCACCGGCGGTGAACAGCGGATCAGCAATTTTCTCCTGTGGCAGCTGGCCTACAGCGAGCTTTATTTCACCGATACCCTCTGGCCCGATTTCGACGATGCCTCGCTGGATGGCGCGATTGCGTCCTATCGTCGCAGGGAGCGCCGTTTTGGCAGAACCAGCGAGCAATTGCTCAGGGACGCCGTATCACCAGCGCCGACTTCCAGCGTGCCGGCCGCCGGCAGCAATGCTTAAAGCGAGGGTAATCACCGCGCTGATACTGGTTGTCGCGCTGGGACTGGTTCTTTTCGCGCTGCCCCCGATCGCGGCGACATTGACCTTCACGCTGATTGCCGGGCTCGCTGCCTGGGAATGGGGCGGGCTGATGAAACAGGGCCTGCCGGTGCGCACTGCCTTTGGCGTGGCTGCGGCGCTCGCCTGCTGGCCGTTGGCGGCACATTTTTCACTGATAGCCCCGGTTCTGTTCGGACTCGCGACGATATTCTGGCTGCTGATCGTGCCGTTCTGGTTCCGTTACAAGTGGGTACTCGGGAATAATCGTGCCGTCGGTTTCCTGCTCGGGTCCCTCGTCATCCTGCCGACCTGGGCCGCCATGATGGCGCTGCATGCCATCGATGCCTGGCTGTTGCTAGCGGCGATGGCTCTGGTGTGGGTGGCCGACATCGCCGCCTACTTCGCCGGTCGCGCCTTTGGACGACACAAGCTGGCACCGGCCATCAGCCCCGGCAAGACGTGGGAGGGTGTTGCGGGCGCGGTGCTGGCGGTGCTGGCCTACGGTAGCTGTCTGCTGGCATTTTCTGGCTTGCGGCAGGCCCTCGACCTCCCATTCGTCGCCATTGCGGCACTGCTGCTGGTTCTGACTGCCGTCAGTGTCATGGGCGATCTGTTCGAGTCCCTGCTCAAACGCCAGGCGGGCATCAAGGACAGCAGCCAGTTGCTGCCCGGACATGGCGGGGTTCTCGACCGCATCGATGCCTTGACGTCAACCCTGCCGGTGGTTGGCCTTGTCTTGTATCTGGTGCAGGCATGAAGATAGCTGTACTCGGTGCCACGGGCTCCATAGGCGTCAGCACGCTGGATGTCATTGCAAGGCATCCGGAGCGCTTCGAAGTTGTCGCGCTTACGGGGCACAGCCGGGTCGAGATACTCGCCGAGCAGTGCCTCAGGTTCGCACCGCGCCATGCTGCAGTCGCCGGCCCTGACGAGGCGGCCCGACTGTCCGCGTTGCTGGCCGGAAGAGTCGAGACCACGATCAGCCATGGACCGCAGGCGCTGGTTGATGTTGCCGCCCTGCCCGAGGTGGATGCCGTGATGGCCGCCATCGTCGGCGCGGCCGGGCTGCCGTCCGCGCTGGCTGCGGCAAAGGCAGGAAAGAGGGTGCTGCTTGCCAACAAGGAAGCCCTGGTTATGGCCGGTGCCCTTTTCATGGCGGAAGTGCGGCGCGCCGGTGCCCTGCTGTTGCCGATCGACAGCGAACACAATGCGGTGTTCCAGTCGATGCCGGCCGATCAGGATGGCAGCAGCCTGCATGGCGGTGTACGGCGTATCCTGCTGACCGCGTCGGGTGGCCCATTCCGTACCGCCAGCCACGAACAGTTGCGCGCGGTAACCCCGGAGCAGGCCATTGCCCATCCCAACTGGTCGATGGGCAGGAAGATCTCGGTTGATTCCGCGACCATGATGAACAAAGGGCTGGAGGTCATCGAGGCGCACTGGTTGTTCGATGCTCCGGCGGAGCGTATCGAAGTCGTAGTCCATCCCCAGAGCGTGATTCATTCGCTGGTCGACTATATCGATGGCTCGGTTCTCGCCCAGCTTGGCAACCCGGACATGCGCACGCCGATCGCCCATGCGCTGGCATGGCCCGAGCGCATCGATTCCGGCGTTGCGCCACTCGATCTGTTCGCGGTGGCGCGACTCGATTTCGAACGGCCGGACCTGTCCCGGTTCCCCTGCCTTGCGCTTGCCTACCGCGCACTGCGAGAGCAGGGCGACGCGCCTGCCGTGCTCAATGCGGCAAACGAAATCGCGGTTGCCGCCTTCCTCGACGGGCGCCTGCCCTTTCTTGGCATAGCTGAACTGATTGCCGCAACGCTGGATGCGATACCGCGCGGCGATGTCAGCGACCTTGATGCCGTGCTTGCCGCCGATCAGCGCGCGCGCGCCGTGGCAACGGATCTGCTTGCCAAGCGGAGTGGTGGATGAATCCCCAGCTTTGGGGCTGGTACGCAGGGGCGTTTCTCGTCGCGCTTGCCGTACTGGTGGTAGTGCATGAACTTGGCCACTACCTTGCCGCGCGCGCCTGCGGGGTGAAGGTGCTGCGCTTTGCCTTCGGCTTTGGCAAGGTGATCTGGTCGCGTCGTGCCGGGCAGGACGGCACCGAGTGGGCGATATCCGTGTTTCCCCTCGGCGGCTACGTCAAGATGCTAGACGAACGGGAGGGCGAGGTGCCGCCTGCCGAACTTCACCGAAGCTTCAACCGGCAGACGGTAGGTCGCAGGGCGTTCATCGTGGCAGCGGGCCCGGCAGCAAATTTCCTGCTGGCAATCGTCCTTTACTGGGCCTTGTTCATGCATGGCGTTACCGAGTTGAAGCCGCGTCTGGCGGTGCCGCCGGAAGGGAGCCCGGCCGCCGTTGCCGGTATCCCCGGCGCCGTTACCGTACAGGCAGTCAATGGTCGATCGATACGGACATGGCAGGATCTGCGTTGGGAAGTCATGCGTAAAGTGCTTGACGGCGAGGCTGTCGAACTGCAGGTGACAGACTCGAACCAGCGCAATTCGACCCACCGCTTGGCGAGCGAGCGTTTTGCGGTCGCCGATCTGGAAAAAGACCCCTTGCGGCCTCTCGGTCTCCTGCTGTTCCGTCCGCGTCTGCCGCCCGTGGTCGGCGACGTACAGGCCGGCTCGGCGGCGGCACAGGCGGGAGTGCAGCTTGGGGACCGCGTGCGCTCGATCGACGGCAGGGAGATCGCTGACTGGGCCGAGCTTGCCGGCATTGCGCGGGCCTCCCCGGGACGCCTGCTGCGCTTCGAGATCGAGCGTGAGGGGCGCCTGATGGAGGTCCTGGTCACGCCGCGCGAAGTGGCCGATGGCGAACACAAAGTCGGTCGCCTGGGCCTGATGGCGCAGGAAGGCAAGGGAGATGCGTTCGAGATGACCACGGTAGTCAGCTTCGGGCCGCTGGATTCGATGGCCCGGTCTCTTGCCCAGACCTGGGATACCTCAATCTTCAGTCTGCGGATGCTGGGTCGCATGGTGACGGGCGACCTGTCCTGGAAGAATCTCTCGGGGCCGGTGACGATTGCCGACTACGCAGGTCAGTCCGCGCGCCTCGGCCCTTCCTACTACCTTCGCTTTTTGGCCCTGGTGAGCATCAGTCTTGGGGTGCTCAACCTGCTGCCGGTTCCCGTTCTGGATGGAGGGCATTTGATGTATTATCTCGTCGAGTTTTTCAAGGGCGGCCCGGTGTCCGAGCGAGCGCTGGAAATCGGCCAACAAATCGGTTTCGTCTTGCTGACGCTGCTGATGGCTTTCGCCTTTTACAACGACATCAATCGCCTGGTATCAGGTTAGGACCAGACCCTCCACATGAAGAGACAACTGCTTGCCGGACTGGTCGTTGCACTGCTGGCCCGGGCTGCACTGGCGTTCGAGCCTTTCCAGATCAAGGACGTTCGCGTAGAAGGGATACAGCGGACAGAAGCCGGCACGGTTTTCTCATACCTTCCCGTCAAGGTTGGCGACACCATGACGGACGAAAAGGCTGCTGCTGCCATCAAGGCCCTGTTTGCCACCGGTTTCTTCAAGGACGTACGCCTGGAGATCGACGGCCAGGTTCTGGTGGTGGTGCTTGACGAACGGCCCGCCATCGCCTCGCTGGAATTCTCCGGCCTCAAGTCGTTCAAGCCGGACGACCTGAAGAAATCCTTGCGCGAAGTCGGACTGGCCGAATCACGGATTTTCGATCGCGCGCTGGTGGAGCGTGCCGAGCAGGAACTCAAACGGCAGTACCTTGCACAGGGCTACTATGCCGTCCAGGTGACGACGACGATTACCCCGCTGGAACGCAATCGGGTCGGGGTCAATTTCGCGGTTGTCGAAGGCGACATCGCAAAGATCCGCCAGATCAACATCGTCGGTGCGAGCGCGTTTTCCGAGTCCGATCTGCTTGACCTGCTGGTCCTGCGCACACCCGGCTGGCTGACCTGGTATACGAAGAACGACCAGTACTCCAAGCAGAAACTGTCGGGCGATCTGGAAACCCTGCACTCCTTCTATCTCGATCGTGGCTACCTAGAGTTCAACATCGAGTCGACACAGGTTTCCATCTCGCCGGAGAAGCAGGACATCTTCATCACGATCAACATCAGCGAGGGCGAGCGCTACTCGATTTCATCGGTGAAGCTTGCCGGGCAACTGTTGTTGCCGGAAGACGAGCTTGCCAGATTGGTCACGGTCAAGCCCGGCGAGGTGTTCTCGCGTGAAAAGATGACCGATACCACCAAGGCCATCAGCGAGCGCCTGGGCAACGAGGGCTATGCCTTTGCCAACGTCAATGCCGCTCCTGAGCTCGACAAGGCCAAGCATGAGGTTGCCTTCACGGTGTTTGTCGATCCCGGCCGCCGGGTATATGTCCGTCGCATCAACGTGACGGGAAATACCCGCACGCGCGATGAAGTCGTGCGCAGGGAATTGCGACAGGCGGAGTCGGCGTGGTACGACGGTGCGAAGATCAACCGCTCGCGTGCACGAGTGGACAAGCTCGGCTATTTCGACGAAGTTTCAGTCGAGACGCCGCCGGTCGCGGGTACGACAGATCAGGTCGATGTCGAAGTCAAGGTCAAGGAGAAGCCGACCGGAAACATCATGCTTGGTGCGGGCTTTTCCAGTGCGGACAAATTCTCGGTTTCCGGTTCGGTCCAGCAGCAGAACCTGTTCGGCAGCGGCAAGCATGTCGGGGTCCAGATCAGCACGAGCAAGACGAACCGCGTCTATTCCCTGTCGCATACCGATCCCTACTTCACGGTGGATGGCGTCAGCCAGGGCTTCGATGTCTACCTGCGCAACACGGATTCCAGTTCGCTGGCGGTCGGCAGCTTTGGTTCGGATTCGCTGGGGGCTGGCATACGCTGGGGCATTCCGATTGCCGAAGACGATTACATCAATGTCGGCGCTTCCTTCGATCGGACCAAGCTGAAGGTCGACACCAGCAGCCCCCTGCGCTACCAGAACTATGTGACCAAGTTTGGTGCCAGCAGCAATACCCTCCTGCTTTCCGGCGGCTGGCAGAAGGACGGCAGGGACAGCTTGCTGGTGACCACGCGCGGGGATTATCGCAGGGTAACGCTTGAGGTCGCCCTTCCCGGCAGTACCGCCACGTTTGCCAAGGCGAGCTATCAGCATCAGCACTTCTTCCCGCTGGACAAACGCATTACGTTGGCGCTGAACGGTGAAGTTGGGGTTGCCAGTGGCTACGGCAACAAGGAATTGCCCTTCTACAAGAACTTCTATGCCGGCGGTATCGGTTCGGTGCGTGGCTATGATTCCGGCTCACTTGGTCCGACGGATTCGGCAACAGGCGAATCCGTGGGCGGGACCAAGCGCCTGATCGGCAACGTCGAATTGCTCTTCCCGGTACCGGGCATGGGGCGCGACAACTCAATGCGCCTGAGTGCATTCTTCGATGCCGGAAACGTCTGGGGTTACGAAAGCAAGTTCAGCCTGAGCGGCCTGCGCTACAGCGGTGGCTTGGCCCTTTCCTGGAATTCTCCGATGGGCCCGCTGAAGTTTTCCTTTGCGTCCCCGTTCAACAAGAAGCCCGAGGACAAGGTGCAACGCCTGCAGTTCCAGATGGGCTCGGTTTTCTGACGATTTACTACTGCGAGAATGTCATGTTGATGAAATTGCTAGTAACGGGAATCACTCTGGCGGCAATGTCCTTCGGGGCTCTGGCTGAAAGCAAGATCGGCTTCGTCAATAGTCAGAGAATCCTCAACGACGCACCGCAGGCGGCGCGCGCCAAGAAGAAGATTGAAAAGGACTTCGAAAAACGCGATCAGGAACTCCAGCGCATGGCCAAACAGTTGCAGGGCATGCAGGAGAACATGGAGAAGAATGCGGTGACCATGGCTGAATCGGAGCGGCGCAGCAAGGAACGCGAGTTCAATGACCTGAACCGGGAGTTTCAGCGCAAGCAGCGCGAATTCCGCGAAGACCTCAGTCAGCGTCAGAATGAGGAAATGGCGGTCATCTTCGAGCGAGTGAACAAGGTAATCAAGCAGATTGCCGAGTCCGAAAAGTATGACATCATCTTTCAGGAGGCGGTCTACGCCAATCCTCGCATCGACATCACCGAAAAGGTGATCAAGGCCCTCGGCGACGGCAAGTAAGTTCCCGGCCGTGGTCTGGCGGCTTGCCGACATTGTCGCGCGCCTTGGCGGCGAAGTCGTCGGCGACCCGGGCACGGAGATTTCCCGCATTGCGCCGCTCGACACAGCGGGGCCTGGCGAACTCTCCTTCCTCGCCAATGCGAAATACCGGCACCAACTGGCGACGACCCGTGCCGGCGCTGTCATCCTCGCCCCTCCAGTCGAGGCCGGCCTGGCAGCGGCAATTCTGACCCCGCAGCCCTACCTGTATTTTGCGCGTGCCAGCCAGTTGTTGAATCCCATGCCTCCGGCGCTACCGGGGGTCCATGCCAGCGCGGTCGTCGAGGGCGATGTCGCGGCCGGTGCCAGTATTGGCCCGAACTGCTGGGTAGGCAGGGGAGCCCGGCTTGAGTCCGGTGTTGTCCTGGCAGCCAATTGCTGTGTCGGTGATGGCGCTGTCATTGGCTGCGATACGCGACTCGCCGCCAATGTGACAGTCAATGCCGGATGTCGTATCGGGCACCGCTGCCTGATCCATAGCGGCGCCGTGATCGGTGCCGACGGTTTCGGTTTTGCGCGGGAAGCCGATGGGGCCTGGGTCAAGATTCCCCAGACTGGCGCGGTGGTGATAGGTGACGATGTCGAAATCGGCGCCGGCACGACGATTGACCGCGGCGCGCTGGGAGACACCGTGATCGGCAAGGGCGTCAAGCTCGACAACCAGATCCAGGTTGGCCACAACGTGAGGATCGGCGAGCATACGGCCATGGCGGGCTGCGTCGGCATCGCCGGAAGCGCAAGCATCGGTGCCCGCTGCACGGTGGGTGGTGGCGCGATCATCCTCGGCCATCTCCAGATTGCAGACGACGTTGATATTTCCGCCGGCACACTGGTGGCGAAATCGATCCCGAAGGCAGGTCGCTACAGCGGTACCGTGCCCTTTCTGGAGCATGGTGTGTGGCTCAGAAATTTCGCGCACATCCGTCATCTCGACACGATGGCCGATAGAATCCGCAGCCTTGAGCATCGACTGGCGCAATTGGAGACAAAAAAATGAGCAGCGATGGTGAAAGCCCGGAGCAGGTCGCAGGCATGGACATCCACCAGATTCTCGACTACCTGCCGCATCGCTATCCCATACTCCTGGTCGACCGCGTGCTGGATGTGGTTGCCGGCACGTCGATACGCGCGCTGAAGAACGTCAGCGTCAATGAACCCTATTTCCCCGGGCATTACCCCCACCATCCGGTGATGCCGGGGGTGCTGATCGTCGAGGCGATGGCGCAGACCGCTGCGATCCTGGCGTTCAAGACGATGGGCAGCAGGCCGGATGACAAGTCGGTTTACTACTTCGTCGGCATCGACAATGCGCGCTTCAAGAAGCCGGTCGGCCCGGGCGACCAGTTGGTGATCGACGTTACGCTGTCGGCGAGCAAGCGCGGGATATGGAAGTTTTCCGCCGTCGCGCGCGTCGATGGGCAGGTGGCGTCGGAGGCCGACCTGATTTGTGCCGTGCGTCCGACTCCGCAATGACCATTCATTCCACGGCCATTGTCCATCCAGGCGCCAGGCTGGGCCGGAATGTCGAGATCGGCCCCTACAGCGTCATTGGCGAGCATGTGGAAATCGGTGACCGCACGCGCATCGGGCCACATGTGGTGGTCGCCGGGCATACGCGCATCGGTGCCGAGAACCGCATTTTCCAGTTCTGCTCGATTGGCGAGATTCCACAGGACAAGAAATATTCCGGCGAGCCGACGCGACTGGAGATCGGCGATCGCAATACCATCCGCGAATTCTGTACATTCAACTGCGGTACCGCCCAGGATGCTGGCGTCACGCGCCTCGGCAACGACAACTGGATCATGGCCTATGTGCATCTCGCGCATGATTGCCAGGTCGGCAACCAGACCATCTTTGCCAACAATACCCAATTGGCCGGGCATGTGCATGTCGGTGACTGGGCCATCCTCGGCGGATTCACCGTTGTCCACCAGTTCGTCCGGATCGGTGCCCATAGCTTTACCGCCATGGGCACCATCCTGCTGCAGGACTTGCCCCCGTTTGTCATGGCGGCCGGCAATCCGGCGGCTGCCCGCAGCATCAATGCCGAGGGCCTCAAGAGGCGTGGTTACTCGACTGCTGCGCTGGCCGCCATCAAGAAGGCGTTCAAGATGCTCTACCGGAATGGACTCACCCTGGACGAGGCGCGTGCCGGAATTTCCAGGGAAGCCGCTGCCGTTTCCGAGCTTGACGAACTCGTCGCATTCCTCGGCGAGCAGGGACGCGGAATCATTCGCTGATGAAACGCATCGCCATGGTGGCTGGTGAAGCCTCCAGCGACCAACTGGCAGCGCACCTGATCGCGGCTCTGCAAGCGCGTCTGCCCGACGTCCGATTTTTCGGCATTGGCGGCCCGAAGATGCAGCGCGCAGGGTTCGAGTCCTACTGGCCGGCGGACATGCTTTCCGTCAGGGGCTATGCCGAGGTGATCCGCCATTATCGCGCCATCACGCGCATGCGGCGGCAGCTGCTGCGGCGCCTGCTCGACGAGAAGCCCGATGTGTTCATCGGTGTCGATGGCTCCGACTTCAACCTCTGGCTTGAGCGCAAACTTAAGGACGCGGGAATCCCGACCATCCATTTTGTCAGCCCCTCGATCTGGGCATGGCGTCGCGAGCGAATCGACAAGATCATCCGCTCCGTGGTCCATATCCTTGCCCTGTATCCGTTCGAACCGGCCTTGTATCGGGACACACCGGTGAAATGCACCTACGTCGGCCACCCGCTTGCGGATGTCATTCCCCTGGCGATCGACAGGAAGTCGGTGCGCGAACGCCTTGGCGTGCCGCAGGACAGGCCGGTGGTGGCCCTCCTGCCGGGCAGCCGGCAGTCGGAGCTGCACTTCATGGCCGAGACCTTCATCGAAACGGCCCGACGTCTGCTCGCAACACAGCCGCAACTTCTGTTTCTGGTGCCGCTGGTCTCGCGCGAAACGCGCAAGCAGTTCGAGACGGCGCTGTGGAAGCTCGATGCCGAATCCCTGCCGATCACGCTGATGTTCGGACATGCGGCTGATGCCGTTGCGGCCAGCGACGTGGCCCTGGTTGCCAGCGGTACCGCGACCCTGGAAACCGCACTGGTCGGTCGGCCCATGGTCATCGCTTACAAGATGTCACCCTGGTCGTGGCGCCTGATGCGGGGCATGCGCTACCTGCCCTGGGTCGGCCTGCCCAACATCCTTGCGGGTCGTTATGTCGTGCCGGAGTTCCTGCAGGATGAAGCGAACCCGGACAATCTGGCACAGGCAATCGGCAATCTGCTGCGCGACCGTCAGGCCACGGCAGCGGTCGGCCGTGTCTTCGATGGCGTACACCGCTTGCTGCGCCAGGACACGGCCAGCCGCGCCGCCGAGGCGGTACTGCCCTATCTGGCAAAGGCATGACTGTACTCCCCTGCGGCGTCGACGAGGCGGGGCGAGGCCCGCTCGCAGGACCGGTCTATGCCGCGGCGGTGATTCTTGATCCCGGGCGTCCGATCGAAGGATTGGCTGACTCGAAGAAGCTCAGTGCGAGGCGACGCGAGGAACTCGCGTTGCTGATACGCGAACGATCCCTTTGCTGGAGCATTGCCGCTGCATCGGTCGAGGAGATAGATGCAATCAACATCCTGCAGGCGACGCTGCTGGCAATGCGACGCGCCATCGACGGATTGACACCGAAGCCGTCACTGGCGCTGATCGACGGCAACCGCTGTCCCCAACTCGAGCTTCCTGCGCGTGCCATTGTCGGCGGGGATGCCAGCGAGCCCGCGATCTCGGCGGCATCGATCCTCGCCAAAACGGCGCGGGATGCGGAAATGCTGCGCATTCACGAGGCCTATCCGCACTACGGGCTGGATAGACACAAGGGCTACGACACGGCATTTCATCGAGCGGCCCTGTTCAAGTACGGACCGGCAGACTTTCACCGGCGCAGCTTCGCGCCGGTAAGGCTGGCCCTTGAGCGGACACCATGAGCCGCCTCACCGTCATTGCCTCGCAACGCAACCCGCGCCTCAGGCAACTAAAGGCGGCAGCCCTCGATCCCCGCAGGCAAGGGCTTGCGCTTGCCGAGGGGCTGCACCTGGTGTCAGAGTGCATCGAACGCGGACCGCAACCCGTCGAACTGCTGGTCAGCGAAAGCGGCCGCGGCAATCCTGGCGTCGCCGCGCTGCTGGCAAAGGCGGCTGGAATCGACTGCCTGTCGGTAAGCGATGGCCTTTACCGGGAGGTGACCGGCGTTGCGGCCCCCGCGGGCATTGCCGCTGCCTTCCGGCCACCTTTGCCAACCGGCTTGCCGATCGCCGGCGACATGATGCTTCTGGATGGCATACAGGATCCGGGCAACGTCGGCACCCTGCTGCGCACTGCGGCCGCGGCAGGGGTGGCGAGTGTCTTCCTTGGTCCGGGCTGCGCGGGGGCCTGGAGCCTGAAGGTTCTGCGTGCCGGGCAGGGCGCGCATTTCTCGCTGGCGATCCACGAACAGGCGGACCTTCTTGCAGTCCTCGGCAAGAGCAAGGCCATGGCCGTGGCCACCGTGGTGCGCGATGCTTGCTCACTCTACGACCTGGATCTTTCCGGCCCGGTTGCATGGCTGTTCGGCAGCGAAGGCGCTGGATTGAGCCAGTGCCTGCTGCAGGCTGTCGGGCAGCGCGCGACCATACCGCTGGCGTCGGGGACGGAATCGCTCAATGTTGCGGCGGCGGCGGCGGCCTGCCTGTTCGAGGCGCACCGGCAGCGCCTGGAAACAAAAAGGCCCGCACGCGGCGGGCCCCTTCGCTGAGAGAGACGCGGCTTACTTCTTCTTCGCGCCCTTCTTGCCGGCAACGGCGGACTTGAAGCCGGCACCTGCGGTGAAACGCGGCACAGTGGTGGCGGCGATCTTGAGTTCCTTGCCGGTTTGCGGGTTGCGGCCAACGCGCGCGGCGCGCTTGGACGACTTGAAGGTACCAAAGCCCACCAGCGTCACGGTGTCGCCCTTGGACACGGCCTTGACAATGGCGCCCATTGCAGCGGACAGCGCCTTTTCGGCGGCGGCCTTGCTGATGTCAGCTTCCTTGGCGGTGATTTCGATCAATTCGGATTTATTCATGAGATACCTCCTGAGAACGGTTGTTTAGGTTAGGGCGAGCAAATTCGTGCGGATCGAATGGTAGCGCAATGTGATCCAAGAATCCTTGTCCGGATCAATTTTTTTAACATGCCCGGATCCGGCGGTGCCGCGCTGGGGAGGCGTTTCACGGATGCTCGGCAGGGACAGTCGGCGACCGGCGTGACCGTGCCGGACCGGGCGGCAGCGGAAAACGGGATAAGATCCCCCACTCGCGACAACACCGCCTCGCAGCGAGGTTGAGCCTGTGGCAGATGAGGAGATGAGCTGATGGAGATTGCCTGGTGGCACTGGATAGTTCTGGGAATCGGCCTGGGGCTGGCGGAACTTGCCGTGGCCAGCTTCTTTGTCATCTGGTTCGGCCTCGGGGCAGTGCTGGTTGGTCTGGTGGTGCTGCTGGCGCCTGGGCTGTCGTTCGGCATCCAGATCCTGTTGTGGACGCTTGCCTCGGTGGCGATGACCGTGCTTTGGTTCCGGGTGTTTCGCCGCGATGCCGAGAAGACGCGGTCCGGGCAGGCGGATGAGGTACTGGGAGAGATCGGCGTCCTGGTCCGGGCGGTCGAGCCGCTGGGGGTGAGTTCCGGTCGTGGCGAAGTGCGCTTCCAGAAGCCGGTAATGGGTTCGGATATCTGGCCCTGTCTGGCCGACGAGGCGATCCCGGCCGGGGAAAGGGTGCGCGTGCTGGCCGTAGACGGTCAGTTGCTGCGCGTTGGCAGGTGCTGAAAGGAGAAAACCATGGGCGAGTTCGCCATAGTCGTCGTTGCGATTTTCGTGTTTGTCGCGGTCACCATCGCCAAAGGGGTGCGCATCGTGCCGCAGGGCGAGGAGTGGATCGTCGAGCGCCTGGGCAAATACCATGGCACGCTGCATCCGGGCCTGAACATCATCGTTCCCTACTTCGACCAGGTGCAGTACAAGCTGGTCACCAAGGACATCATCCTCGATGTCCAGGAGCAGGAAGTGATCACCAAGGACAATGCAGTGATCCTGACCAACGCGATCGCCTTCATCAAGGTCACGGATCCGATCAAGGCGGTATATGGCGTGACGGATTTTTCCGAGGCCATCCGCAACATGATCATGACCACGCTGCGTTCGATCATCGGTGAAATGAACCTCGACGAAGCGCTGTCGAACCGCGACAAGATCAAGGCCCGCCTGCGCGAAAGCATCGCCGACGAGGCGATCGACTGGGGGCTCACCGTAAAGTCGGTGGAGATCCAGGACATCAAGCCCTCGCAGTCGATGCAGAAGGCGATGGAAGCGCAGGCCAGCGCCGAACGCGAACGCAAGGCGATGGTGACCAAGGCCGAGGGCAACAAGCAGGCGACCATCCTCAATGCCGAGGCGCAGCTTGAGGCGGCGCGTCTCAATGCCGAGGCCCAGGTGACTCTGGCCGAGGCCAGCGCCGAGGCGATCAAGCGCGTTGCCGTCGCCATCGGCACCGAGGATGCGCCGATGCGCTACATGCTGGGCGAGAAGTATGTTCATGCCATCGGCAACCTGGCGCGCTCGGACAATGCCAAAACCATTGTCATTCCGGCGGATCTGCAGGAGTCCCTGCGCGGCCTGCTCGGCAGCAGGAAGTAAGTCGGAGAAAGATGCGCCTGATCGGAATCGAAGCATCCGGCAGCCGCCTTTCGGTGGCCCTGTGGCGGGATGGCGCGATCGCGGAACGTGGGGGTGTGCACCCCAATACCGGCTCGGACCGCATTCTGCCGTGGATCAACGAACTCCTCGATGAGGCCGGCCTGACGCCAACCGACCTCGATGGAGTCGCCTTTGGCGCCGGGCCTGGCAGCTTCACCGGACTGCGCCTGGCCTGCGGCATCGCACAGGGGCTGGGCTGGGGCCTTGCACTGCCGCTCCTGCCGGTGCCGACGCTGGCGGCGGCGGCGCTGGCATCGGGCTGCCGCAGTGTCTGGGTCTGTCAGGACGCGCGCATGAACGAGGTGTATTGCGCGGCCTACACGGCGGTGGGAGACGACATCACCGAAGTCATGGCTCCGGTCTGCATCGCGCCCGCCGTGGCGCCGGCGCCGACTTTTGTCGATGCATGGGGTATCGGCGACGGCTTTGCCGTGTATCGCGAAGTCCTCGCGGAGCGCGCCCCCGGACTGCTCGGAATCCGCCCCGATATTGGCGCCACCGCAAGTGCCGTGCTGCGTCTGGCGGCACCGCGGTTCGCGGCCGGGCATGGAGTCTCCGCCGCCGAGGCGCAGCCGCTCTATGTCCGCAACAAGGTGGCGTTGACCACCGCAGAGCGGCTGGCGCGGGGCGGAGTCAAGTGAGGATGTCCTACGCTGCGCTGACCGAGGCCGACCTCGATGCCGTGGTGGCGATCGAACAATGCTGCCACCCCTTTCCCTGGACACGGGGAAACTTTTCCGATTCGCTGCAGGCCGGCTATGGTGCCTGGCTTTCGCGCGAAGGGAATCACATGAGCGGCTATGCAGTGATGATGCAGGCCCCTGATGAAGCCCATCTGCTCAACATCACCATCGTTCCCGAGCGGCAGCGCGGCGGCAGGGGCACCGAGTTTCTCGGATTCCTTTTCGAGCGCGCCCGGGCCTGGGGGGCCGGCCGCATCCTGCTTGAGGTGCGTCCCGGCAACCTGGCCGCGCTTGCCTTGTACCTCAAGCTGGGGTTCGGCGAGATCGGACGCCGGCACAACTACTATCCGGCCATAAGCGGGCGCGAAGATGCCTTGGTCATGGCGAGGTCATTGTGAGCCGCGATCGCAGGCGACTGCTGCATGAGATGGGTCTCGGCCCGGCCTGGGCGCTCAGGCGAACGGCGGCTGCCGGAAGCTCCAGTGCCCATGACAACGCCGCTAGCGCCGACAATGACACCGCGGTCATCCCGGCCACTGCCGACGCCGAATGGCCCGCACTGGCAGCCGAGGTGGCGGACTGCCGCGCCTGTGGCCTGTGCGCCGCGCGCCAGCAGGCGGTGCTCGGTGTCGGCGATACCGGCGCCGACTGGCTGTTCGTCGGCGAAGGTCCTGGCGCCGAGGAGGACCAGCGGGGGGAACCATTCGTCGGCCAGGCCGGCAAACTGCTCGACAACATGCTGGCGGCAATCGGATTGCGCCGCGGCGAGGACGTCTATATCGCCAATGCCGTCAAGTGCCGACCGCCTGGCAACCGGACGCCGGAAGCCGTCGAGATAGATGCCTGCCGACCCTTCCTGGAGCGCCAGATCGCCTTGCTGCGTCCGCGCCTGATCGTCGCGCTGGGGCGCCCGGCGGCACAGGCCCTGCTGGGCACCGAAGTCAAGATCGCGGCTGCGCGCATGCGCCTGCATGAATGTCGCGGCATACCGCTGATCGTTACCTATCATCCGGCCTACCTGTTGCGCAACCTCCCCGACAAGGCCAGGGCCTGGGAAGACCTGTGCTTCATGCGGGCCACGATGCGGCGCCTGAAGCCGGGCTGAACACAGAATTCGGCCGCCACCGGACATTCAGTGGTGGGCAACGTCCTCAAGGTGGGCGACGTCGTCGCGCTCGCGCTGGTTCAGTTCGTGCCGGCGTTTCACCGCCAGCATCGTGCCGGCGACCAGCAGGCCGAAGAGGGCGATGATCCAGTAGATATGAAGCTCGGCCCGGATCAGCAGCGAATACGTCGTCGTCATCACAAGGATGGACAGGTTCTCGTTGAAGTTTTGCACCGCGATCGAATGCCCGGCGCCCATCAGGATGTGGCCGCGATGCTGCAGCAGGGCATTCATCGGGACGACAAAGAAGCCCGAGGCCATGCCGATCAGCACCAGCAGTGGCGCCGCCAGCCAGAAATCGCGGACCACGACCATGATGATGACGCCGACGCCCATGGCGATGCCCAGCGGAATGACCCGCACCGACTTGCGCAGGGTGATCATCTTTGCCGCCATCACCGCACCGATGGCAACTCCGATGGCGACGATGCCTTGCAGCATGCTGGCTTTGGACAGGTCGAGGTTGAGCGCGACCCGGGCCCATTCGAGGACGATGAACTGCAGGGTCGCGCCGGCGCCCCAGAACAGCGTGGTCACGGCAAGCGAGACCTGTCCAAGCTTGTCGCGCCACAGCAGCTTGAGGCAGTGGTTGAACTCGTGCAGCAGATAGATCGGGTTTTTCTTCAGCGGTTTGTGGTCGACGCCTGTGTCAGGTACGTAAAGGTTGAACGCGGCGGCGATCAGATAGAGGGCGCCGATGATCAGCAGATTCATCTCGGCAACGCTGTCCACCCCGGTATCGATCGCCGGAATGAGGTCCATTGACAGCAGGTCGTATGCGATCTCGGGCCTGATCAGCGCACCGCCGAGAACCACGCCGAGGATGATTGCGCCGACCGTCAGGCCCTCGATCCAGCCGTTGGCGACGACCAGCAGGCGATGCGGAAGGTATTCGGTGAGAATGCCGTACTTGGCCGGGGAATAGGCGGCGGCTCCGAGTCCGACAACGGCATAGGCGACCAGCGGATGCACGTCGAAGAACATCAGCCCGCAGCCGAAGATCTTGATGCCGTTGCTGATGAACATCACGCGCCACTTCGGCATCGAATCGGCGAAGGCACCGACGAAGGCCGCCAGGGCGACATATGACACGGTAAAGAAAGTCTTCAGCAGCGGCTCGTACTCCGCCGGCGCGCGCAGGTCGCGGAGTATGGCAATGGCGGCAATCAACAGGGCATTGTCGGCGAGCGCGGAAAAGAATTGCGCCGCCATGATGATGTAGAAACCTGCGCTCATTGCTCGTGCCGGAAAGGCCGCCAATCCATGGGGTCACGGTTTATATCACGAAAGGATTGTGCCCACTTTGATGCTGCGCCGCCGCACGGCTCATAAATTGCGCTCATGGGCAGTCATTTGTGATTGAATAGCGATTGCCGACAATCAGAAGAGGGTGGAGGGTAGGTTTATGGCCGATCGGCGGCTCCAGGTATTCCACGCGGTAGCCAAGCAGTTGTCGTTTACCAAGGCTGCCGAGGTGCTGTTCATGACCCAGCCTGCGGTCACCTTCCAGATCAAGCAGCTGGAGGAGCATTTCAACACGCGCCTGTTCGATCGCGGCCACGGCCGCATCGCCCTGACTCCTGCCGGCGAGGTCGTTCTGGGTTATGCCGAGAAGATTCTCGGCCTGTCTTCCGAGATGGATGTGCGGCTGTCCGAGCTGACCGGCGAGATTGGCGGATCGTTGATGGTGGGGGCCTCCACCACGATTGCGGAGTTCATGCTGCCTGGGATCCTTGGCGAGTTCAAGTCGGCCTACCCCAATGTGCGTTCGCGCCTCATCGTCGGCAATTCCGAGTCGATCGAAAACCGCGTCATCGAACATACGATAGACATTGGTTTCATCGAGTCGCTGTCGCACGAGCAGAACCTTGAGTGCGAGGTCTGTTGCGATGACGAACTGGTGGTGATCTGCCACCCGCGGTTTCCCCTGGCCAGGCACAAGGAGCTGACGCCACAGAAGCTGCTCGACCATGCCTTCATATCGCGCGAGCCGGGTTCCGGCACGCGCGAGTTCACCGAGAACTATCTGCGCAGCGCGGGCATTGCCCTCGATCAGATGAACGTTGTAATGGAGCTTGGCAGCCCGATCGCGCTGAACGGCGTGGTGCAGACCGGCCTCGGCTTTGCCATCGCCTCGCGTGCATCGGTAAGCAAGGAACAGCGCCTTGGCGATATCGTTGCCATCCCGCTCAAGCCGCGGCTGATCCGTACCCTGTCGATGGTCTACCCGAAGGAGAAATTCCGCTCCCGACTGGTGGCGACCTTCGTCGAATTCGCGTCGTCGCGGCTGCGCGACCTGATCGCCAAGAAGTCGGTCTAGCATCGCTGCACCCGTGAGCACGCCTTTCCGCCGCGCCGGGGCCGGCGGCACCTGAACATGGCCAGACCGGTACGCGCCCGCCTCGACTGGGCAGCCCTGCGCCACAACCACAGTATCGTCCGGCGCCACGCGGGTGGCTCGCGCATCTGGAGCGTGGTCAAGGCCGATGCCTACGGCCATGGCCTGCTCGGCGCCGCCGCGGCGCTTGCCGAGGTCACCGACGGCTTTGCCCTGGTCGAGCTGGAAGGCGCGATGGCCCTGCGCGACGCCGGATTCAGCCAGCCCATCCTGATGCTGGAGGGGCCTTACCAGCCCGAGGATCTGGCTCTGTGCGCCGAGTACCAGCTGACGCCGGTACTGCACAGCCGCTGGCAGGCAGAGGCCCTGATCGAAGCCCGCCTGCCCAGCCGGCAGGCGGTGTACCTGAAACTGAATACCGGAATGAACCGCCTCGGCTTCGACGCCGGCGATTTCGTCGCGGTCCTTGATCGACTCGCCGCCGCCGACTGTCTCGATGCCGTCACCCTGATGACACATTTCGCCGATGCCGATGATGCGCGGGGCATCGGCGATCCGCTGGCGCGCTTCCGGCAGATCGCCGGATCGCGTGCCCTGCCGGCATCGCTGGCGAATTCGGCGGCAATCCTGCGCTTTCCCGAGTCGCATGCCGATTGGGTGCGGCCGGGCATCATGCTGTATGGGTCGTCTCCGTTTCCCGCGCAGCAATCGGCGGTCGCACTCGACCTGCAGCCGGTGATGACGCTGGAAAGCGAAATCATCGCGGTGCGCGAGCTGGCCGCCGGCGATGCGGTGGGCTACGGCGGCACCTTTGTCGCCGAGGCGCCACGGCGTGTCGGCATCGTCGCCTGCGGTTATGCCGACGGCTATCCGCGACACGCGCCGACCGGCACGCCGGTTGCCGTTGCCGGCCGGCGCACGCGTACCCTGGGGCGGGTCTCGATGGACAAGATCTGCATCGACCTCGAAGGCATTCCCGCAGAAGTCGGCGTTGGCAGTACGGTGACGCTGTGGGGCGGCAAGGGCGACATGTACGTTGCCGCCGACGATGTCGCCACGGCGGCCGGCACGGTAGCCTACGAGCTGTTCTGCGCCCTGGCCAGCCGGGTTCCGGTCGAGGATGTCGATTGAGCCGGGTCCCGTTGGCGGGGTCGGCTTAGGCTAAAGTCTCGTCATGGGCGCCAAGGCAAAAAACCAGTACAGCTGCACCGAATGCGCGGCAGTCGCCGCCAAGTGGCAGGGCCAGTGTCCGGGCTGCGGCCAGTGGAACACGCTGGTCGAGACTCTGGTCGAGACCGCTCCGGCGGCGCGGCGCGATTTCGCCGCGCTGGGCGGCAGTGCCGGCGTTCGTGCGCTGGCCGTGATCCATCCCCGGGAGGAGTCCCGCCTGCCCACCGGCGTCGAGGAGTTCGACAGGGCGCTGGGCGGCGGGCTGGTTTCCGGCGGCGTGGTGCTGATCGGCGGCGATCCCGGGATAGGCAAGTCGACCCTGCTGCTGCAGGCACTGGCGCAGATGGCCCAGGGCGGGCAGAACGTGCTCTATGTCTCCGGCGAGGAATCCGGCGAACAGGTTGCCTTGCGCGCGCGACGCCTGCAACTCGATGTCGCGGGCCTGCAGATGCTGGCCGAAATCAACAGCGAGAAGATCCTCGCCACGCTGGTGGCGCAGCGCCCGCTGGTGGCGGTGATCGACTCCATCCAGACCGTCTGGTCCGAGGCCCTGCAGTCGGCACCGGGGTCGGTGGCCCAGGTGCGCGAATGCGCGGCGCAGCTGACCCGCTTTGCCAAGCAGTCCGGCACCTGCGTGATCCTGGTCGGCCATGTCACCAAGGAGGGGGCCCTGGCCGGTCCGCGCGTGCTTGAGCACATGGTCGACACCGTGCTGTACTTCGAGGGCGACACGCATTCGTCGTTCCGTCTGGTGCGCGCCGTGAAGAACCGCTTCGGCGCGGTCAACGAGCTTGGCGTCTTCGCCATGACCGAAAAGGGCCTGCGCGGCGTGACCAATCCGTCGGCCCTGTTCCTGTCGCAGCATTCGCTCGATGTGCCGGGCTCCTGCGTGCTGTGCACCCAGGAGGGCACGCGCCCGCTGCTGGTCGAGATCCAGGCCCTGGTGGATGCCGCGCTTTCGCCCAGCCCGCGCCGGCTTACCGTCGGCCTGGAACAGAACCGGCTGGCGATGCTGCTGGCGGTGCTGCATCGCCATGCCGGCATCGTCTGCGGTGATCAGGATGTCTTCGTCAATGCCGTCGGTGGCGTGCGCATCGCCGAGCCGGCAGCGGATCTGGCGGTGCTGCTGGCCATCGTTTCCTCGCTGCGCAACAAGGCCCTGCCGGGCAAGCTGATGGTATTCGGCGAGGTCGGCCTGGCCGGCGAGATCCGCCCGGCGCCACGCGGCCAGGAGCGCTTGCGCGAAGCCGCGAAACTTGGCTTCACGCATGCCCTCGTGCCCAAGGCCAACGCACCGAAGCAGGCGATCAAGGGCATCGAAGTGATCGGGCTCGATCGCATCGAGCACGCCATCGACAGGATGCGGGACTGGTGATGCGTCACTCGATCCTCCTTGCCCTGCGCATGCTGGTGCGTGACTGGCGCGCCGGCGAACTGACGGTACTGGGCGTCGCCCTGCTGCTGGCCGTGGCGGCGCTCACCAGCGTCGGCTTTCTCACCGACCGCGTCGAGCAGGCATTGCGCCTGCAATCCCACCAGCTGCTGGGCGGCGATCTGCTGTTGCGCGCCGACCACCCCTGGCCCGAGGAGTTTCGCCGCGAGGCGTCGGCGCGCGGCCTGCGGCTGGCCGAAAGCGTGACCTTTCCCAGCATGGTCAGTCGTGGCGATGCCTCCGTACTCGCCGAGATCAAGGCGGTTTCCGAGGGATATCCCTTGCGTGGCAGCCTGCGCACGGCGCCGGCGCCGAATCAGCCGGACTCGGCGACGCGTGGCGTGCCGGCACGCGGCGAAGCCTGGGGCGACGAGCGCCTGGCCGGCGCGCTGGCGCTGGAGGGTGCCAGCGAACTGGCGCTGGGCCGTATTTCCGTGCGCAGCGGACCGGTGCTTACCCTTGAGCCGGACCGCGGCATGAATGTCTTCGCGCTGGCGCCGCGCCTGATGATCAACCTTGCCGACCTGTCGGCCACGGGGCTGATCCTCCCCGGCAGCCGCGTCGGTTATCGCCTGCACCTGGCGGGAGAGGGCGACGTCGTCAGGGCCTATGAAGCCTGGGCCAAGCCGCGCCTGGGGCGCGGCCAGCACCTCGAAAGCCTGGACAATGCGCGGCCCGAGATTCGCAATGTCACCGAGCGCGCGCAACGCTTCCTGCGTCTGGCCGCCTTGCTGGCGGTGATCCTCGCCGCCGTGGCGGTGGCGCTGGCATCGGAGCGCTACATGCGCCGGCACCTCGATGCCTGCGCGGTCATGCGGTGCATGGGCGCGCGCTCCGGTCAGCTGCTGCTGATCCATGGCGGCGAGTTCATGCTGTTTGGCCTCGGTGCCACGCTGGCTGGCTGCGTCACGGGATTTGCCGTCCAGGCCGGGCTGGAGCGGATGCTGGCCGGCCTGCTGGTAACGGCGCTGCCCGCCCCCTCGCCCCTGCCCGTGGTGCAGGGCCTGCTGGTTGGCCTGACGCTGATCGTCGGCTTTGCCCTGCCGCCGCTGCTGCGCCTGCGGCGCGTATCGACGCTGCGCGTACTGCGCCGCGAATGGAGCGGGTCCGAGCCAGCCTCGGTCGGCACCTATGCGCTGGGCGCGGCGGTGCTGGCCGGGCTGATGATCTGGATGGCCGGCGAGTTGCGCCTGGGCGCGATTGTCCTCGCCGGCTTTCTGCTCGCACTTGGCTTCTTTGCTCTGGCGGTGCGTCTGTTGCTTGCCGCGCTGGCACGCATGCGCCCGGCCGGGCGTGGCTACGGCTGGCGCCATGGCCTTGCCAACCTGCGCCGCCGCGTGGCGGCAACCATGGTCCAGGCCGTTGCCCTGGCGCTTGGGCTCACGGCCCTGCTGCTGCTGACCGTGGCGCGCGGCGATTTGCTCGATGCCTGGCAATCGCGTGTGCCGCCCAACGCGCCGAACCGCTTTGCCATCAACATCCAGCCCGACCAGCACGAGGCGGTTGCCGAGTTCTTCCGCGCCCGGGGCCTGCCGCCGCCCCTGCTGGAGCCGATGGTGCGCGGCCGCCTGGTTGAAATCAACGGACGTGCGGTGACGCCGGACGATTTTGCCGACGACCGTGCGCGCCGCCTTGTCGATCGCGAGTTCAACCTCTCCTGGGCCGAGCGCATGCCGGCGGGCAATACGGTCAGTGCCGGGCGCTGGCACGGAATGGCGGCGGCCGGCGAGTTCTCCGTCGAGCAGGGCCTGGCCGAGACCCTGGGCCTCAAGCTCGGCGATGTGCTGGGCTACGAGATAGCCGGCCAGCGCATGAAGGCCCCGGTCACCAGCCTGCGCAAGCTGGACTGGGATTCGATGCGCGTCAATTTCTTCGTCATCGCCCCGCCGGCGGCATTGCGCGATTTTCCGGCCAGCTACATCACCAGTTTCCATCTGCCGGACACGCGCGGCGCGGTAATTCCGGAACTGGTCAAGCGCTTCCCCAATATCACGGTGATCGATGTCGCAGCCCTGGTGCGGCAGTTGCAGGGCACCATCGACCAGGTTGCCCGGGCAGTCCAGCTGGTGTTCGGCTTTGCCATCCTCGCCGGATTGGCGGTGCTTTATGCGGCCTTGCAGGCCAGCGCCGACGAGCGTCGCCACGAGATTGCCGTGCTGCGTGCGCTTGGCGCCCGCCGCCGCCAGTTGGGCGCCGCGCTGGCCGCCGAGTTCGCCGCCCTCGGCGCGCTGGCCGGGATTGTTGCCGGGATGGCGGCCAGCCTGATCGGCTGGGGCCTGGCGCGCTTCGCCTTCCGCCTGGATTACCTGCCGCAGGTCGAACTGTGGCTGGTCGGCGCCAGCGCCGGCTTCGTTCTGGTGCTGGTATCCGGCTGGTTAGGCGTTGCCGGGATGCTGCGCCAGTCGGCCATGCCGGGCTTGCGCGCGGCAGACTGAGCCGGCCGCAAACCGCAGGACAGCACGCGCGTCTCAAGCTTCACCTCAACTTGAGTAGGGTAATTGCGGCTAATATCCGGGATCAGACGTTCCCCGATCGCCCATGAGCCCGTTTTTGCCCCTGCCCGCCGAGGCGGCAGCCGATCCCACCGCAGCCCGCATCCTGCGCATTGCCGCAATCCTTCTGGCATTCGCCGGTTTTCTGCTGGCCGTGCTGCTGACACGGGATAACGACTTCCTTTCGCTGCGTGTGCAGCTGCACCTGTTCCTCGGTCTGGCTGGCGTGGTTGCCCTTGTTTTGCTGAATCGGGGCCGTTCGGCACTGGCCGGCGCCGTGATGATCTGGGGCTACTGGGTTGGTGCGACCGTGGTGGCGTCGATCAACGGCGGCCTGCGCGGGCCGAATCTGATCAACTACCCGCTGATCCTGGTCATCGCCGGCTGGCTGCTGGGGACCCGGCAGACCATCGTGCTGGCCGTGCTGACCGAGCTGGTTTTTGTCGGATTCCTGGCAGGGGATGCGCTTGGAATGATCCCGCCGTCGAATTTCGAAAACCTGCCGGCGTATTTCGTTTTCCTGACCGCCGTGACGGTGGCGACCGCCGCCGCCACGCTGCTCTCGCGCCGCGGCTACCTTGCCCGGGTGCGCGAGGCCGGCAAGGTTGCCAGCGAGCTGGCATTGCGCGAGGAAGAATTGTGCCACCATGGCGACCGGCTCGAAGCCGAAGTACGCCAGCGCACCGCCGAGCTGGCCGCGGCGCGGGATGCCGCCGACGCCGCCAACCGCGCCAAGAGCGCCTTCCTCGCCAACATGAGCCATGAAATCCGCACGCCCATGAACGGCGTCATCGGCATGGCCAACCTGCTGCGCCGCAGCCCGCTCGATCCGGTCCAGATGGCCCGCCTCGACAAGATCGATTCCGCCGCCCAGCACCTGCTTGGATTGATCAACGACATTCTCGACCTGTCGAAGATCGAGGCCGGCAAACTCGTCCTCGAAGAGGAGCCGATCGACATTTCCATGCTGCTGGAGCAAGTGTCGTCGCTGGTTGCGGAACGGGCGCGCGCCAGGCAGCTCAAGCTGCGCATCAGCCAGGAACAGATGCCGCCGGATCTCGTCGGCGATCCGACGCGTCTGCGCCAGGCCCTGCTCAACTACGTGACCAATGCCATCAAGTTCACCGAGTTCGGCAGCGTCACGCTGCGCGTCTCGGCCGAGCGCGTCGATGCCGCCATGGCCTTGTTGCGGTTCGAGGTTACCGACACCGGCGTGGGTATTTCGCCCGAGGCACGGCAGCGCCTGTTTTCGTCCTTCGAGCAGGCCGACAGCTCCACCACGCGCAAGTACGGTGGCACCGGCCTGGGCCTTGCAATCACGCGGCATCTGGCGCTGCTGATGGGCGGCGAGGTCGGCGTCGAATCCGAACCGGGGCGGGGCAGCCGTTTCTGGTTTACGGCGCTGGTCAGGCGCGTGGCCGGATCGACGCCGAAACCGTCCGTCCATGACCCAGACGCCGAAGGCGCATTGCGGCAGCGTTACTCGGGCCGCCGGGTGCTGGTTGCCGATGACGAGCCGGTCAATCGCGAAGTCGCGATGTTCCAGCTGGAAGCCGCCGGCCTGGTCGTCGATCAGGCCGCGGATGGCGTCGAGGCCGAGCAGATGGCCCAGGCGCAACGCTATGCGGCGATCCTGATGGACATGCAGATGCCGCGCATGGACGGGCTGGAATCGACGCGGCGCATCCGCCAGCAGGCGGCCAACCGGACGACTCCGATCATTGCCATGACGGCCAATGCCTTCGCCGAGGACCGTGCGCGGTGCCAGGCAGCCGGAATGAACGACTTCCTCGCCAAACCCTTCGTGCCGGAAGTCCTCTTTGCCACGGTATATCGCAACCTGGGCAGCGTCGAAGAGGAATCCGAGGCGGTCGCCGGCTGAGTCAGGGCGCCGCCCCGATGTGGGCGATGGAGCCGGCGTAATAGGCCAGCACCGCGAGCTGGTCGGGGGCGGCACGGTACAGGCCGTCCGATTCCACCACCAGCCGACGCAGGATCAACATGCGCAGTCCCACGCCAAAGGCATAGTCCTGGTCCTGGCGCGGAATGTAGAGATGGGCGCCGCCGGCTTCCAGCTCGCGCATGCGCGCATGCGCGGCGGCCTTGAGTTCCAGTTCGCTCAGCGCCCGCTGCGGCTCGCGCAGCAGGATTTCGGCCACCAGCGGTACCGGCAGGACCGGCACGATGCCGCCGATATCCTGCATCAGCCGGGCCGCGACGCGGCCGACTTCCTCGCGGCGGCCGGCATCGTCGAGCGCCGGAAAGTGCAGCCCGCGCTGCAGCGCCCAGGCACGCATGGACAGCGGCGCACCGAAATTCACGCAGGCATAGCCCAGGCGGTGCCAGCCGCCGCGCAGGAATAGCCAGGCATTGCGCAGCAGGAAGCCCAGCGTGATCCGCGCCGCGGCCAGCCGGCCCGGCCGCGCTGCGTCCGGTGACAGCTTCATCAGCTGGCTGCGGTCTTCCAGCACGCGGTCATAGTTGAGCCCGACGGGGATGAAGACGAGGTCGCGGCGGCCGTCGCCGGGGCGCTCGTCGAAGGTTTTCAGCATGTAGTCGAGCAGGCCGAAGCGCGGCGGGCGCAGGCGGCCGTCCACGGTCAGGCCGCCCTCCGGAAACACCGCCTGGGTGACGCCGGCCTCCGATGCCATCTGCACGTAACGCTGCAGTACGGTGCGGTAGAGCGGATCGCCCGAATTGCGCCGGACGAAGAAGGCGCCCATGGCGCGGATCAGCTGCTGCAGCGGCCAGATGCGCGCCCACTCGCCGACGGCGAAGGACAGCGCCGTGCGCTCGGCGGCGAGGAAGGCGACCAGTACGTAGTCCATGTTGCTGCGATGGTTCATGACGAAGACGATGGTCGACTTGCGGTCGATCCCGGCCAGCCCGGCCTCATCGACGTAGCCGATGCGCACGCGGTAAAGCGCACGCGCCGCCGCGCGTGCCACGGCATAGCCGATGCGGTAGTAGATGTAGGCGTTGAAGGAGGGCACGATCTCGCGCGCATAGGCGTCGATGCGTCGCCATACCGCGCCGAGGCGCTCGCCATTGGCGCTGGCGTATTCGGCGGCGGCCGACTGCACCTTCGCATCGTGGAACAGGCGGTCGACCAGCACCTGGCGGCGCGTGAGCTTGAAACTGGGCAGCTCGACGGCGAGCTTGCCGCCGATCTGGCGGATCACCAATTTGATGCGGCGGCGAAAGAACCAGCGCATCCCCGGCACCAGCAGCATCACCAGCGCGGCCCAGCAGGCGAGGCCGGCCAGGATCACGAAGGCCCACAGCGGCAGGCTTACCGTCTGGTTCATCGCAGTGCGTCCGGCAGGGAGGATGGCGGCATCATAGCAGCGAGTTGTCTGACGATATACCTGGCGTATGGTGTGATAAGGCCTGCGTATAATGCGCGCCGGCGTCACGGAGCCTGGCTGCCGCAGTAAGGGGCCGGTCAGTCCGCCGTGGCATCCTCCCCGATGGTGGCGTAGCCGCACCGGGCCGGCGATCCCGGCGGCGCGGCCGCCCCGTCGACCCCTTACCTACCTAGCCGAACGCGGAGATAGAAATGAGCGCAGCCCAGACCCTGATTCCAGCAACCCTGATACCCGGTGACGGCATCGGTCCCGAAATTACCGACGCCACGGTGGCGGTGCTGGAGGCGCTGGGCGCTCCCTTCCAGTGGGATACCCAGATCGCCGGCCTGGCCGGCGTCAAGGCCGCCGGCGATCCGCTGCCGCAGGCGACGCTCGACTCCATCGACCGCACCCATCTGGCGCTCAAGGGCCCGCTGGAAACACCCTCCGGCGGCGGCTACCGTTCCTCCAACGTGCGCCTGCGCGAGAAGTACAAGCTCTACGCCAACCTGCGCCCGGCCAAGACCCTGATCCCCGGTGGCCGCTTCGACAACATCGACCTGGTGCTCTGCCGCGAGAACAACGAAGGCCTCTACATGGGCTACGAGCACTACATTCCGATCGACAACGATCCCCATGCGGTGGCCATCGCCACCGGCGTGAATACCCGACAGGGCTCGAAGAACATCATCAAGTTCGCCTTCGACTATGCCGTGGCCAATGGCCGCAAGAAGGTCACGGTGGTGCACAAGGCCAACATCATGAAGGCGCTGACCGGCATCTTCCTCGAAACCGCGCAGCAGATGTACCGGGACGAGTACGCCGGCAAGTTCGAGTACAACGACGTGATCATCGACGCCTGTGCCATGAAGCTGGTGATGAACCCCTGGCAGTTCGACCTGCTGGTGACCACCAACCTCTTCGGCGACATCCTTTCCGACGAGATCTCCGGCCTGGTCGGCGGCCTGGGCATGACGCCGGGCGCCAATATCGGCGAGCACGCGGCCATCTTCGAGGCCGTGCATGGCTCGGCGCCGGACATCGCCGGCAAGGGCATCGCCAACCCCACGGCGCTGCTGCTGGCCTCGGCCATGATGCTCGACCACGTCAAGCGCACGGACCTCGCCGATCGCCTGCGCCAGACCATCAGCGACGTGCTGAACAAGGACAACGTCCGCACCGGCGACCTCGGCGGCTCGGCCAGCACCGAGCAGTACGCCAAGGCCCTGATCGCGCGCCTGAAGTAAGTCAGCGCTTGAGGCGGGCGAAGGCCTCGGCCATCGCCCCCGCCGCCGGCGCCGGCGCCTGGCGCGGTGGCACCTGGGGGCGGCCGCGCGGGGCGGAACCCGCCGTAGCACCAGCGCCGACTTTCGCCGTACCGCCAGCGCCGACTTTTGCCGGCGCTTTCTTCACCTCGTCGGTCAGACGCATCGTCAGCGCGATGCGCTTGCGCTGGACATCGACTTCCAGCACCTTGACCTTGACCACGTCGCCGGCCTTCACCACCTGCTGCGGGTCGCGCACGAAGCGCTCGGCCAGGGCCGAGATGTGCACCAGCCCATCCTGATGCACGCCGATATCGACGAAGGCGCCGAAGTTGGTGACATTGGTCACCACGCCTTCGAGCCGCATGCCGGGTTCGAGGTCCTTGAGCTCCTCCACGCCGTCGCGGAATGAAGCCGTCTTGAACTCGGGGCGCGGGTCGCGGCCGGGCTTTTCCAGTTCCTGCAGGATGTCCTGGACCGTGGGCAGGCCGAAGCGCTCGTCGGTGTATTTTTTTGCGTCGAGGCTGCGCAGGCGCTTCAGGTCGCCGATCAGCTCACGCACTCCCGCCTTGACGTCGGCGAGGATGCGCTCCACCACCGGGTAGGCTTCCGGATGCACCGCCGAGGCGTCGAGCGGGTTCTCGCCCCGGGCGACACGCAGGAAGCCGGCGGCCTGCTCGAAGGCCTTCTCGCCGAGGCGCGGCACGTCCTTGAGCTGGGCGCGCGAGGCGAAGGCGCCGTGCTTGTCGCGCCAGGCGACGATGTTGGCGGCCAGCGTGGTGTTGAGGCCGGCGATGCGCTTGAGCAGCGCCACGCTCGCCGTATTCACATCGACGCCCACCGAATTCACGCAGTCCTCGATCACCGCATCCAGCGCCCGCGCCAGCCGCGACTGGTTCAGGTCGTGCTGGTACTGGCCGACGCCGATGGCCTTGGGCTCGATCTTCACCAACTCGGCGAGCGGGTCCTGCAGGCGGCGCGCGATCGACACCGCACCGCGCAAGCTCACGTCAAGGTCCGGGAACTCCTGCGCCGCAAGTTCGGACGCCGAATACACCGAAGCGCCGGCTTCCGAAACCGTGATCTTGCGCAGCTTCAGCTCGGGGTGGCGGCTCATCAGCTCGCCGGCCAGCTTGTCGGTCTCGCGGCTGGCGGTGCCGTTGCCGATGGCGATCAGCCCAACGCCGTGCTTCTGCGCCAGGTGGCGCAGGGCGGCCAGGCTGCCTTCCCAGTCGCGGCGTGGTTCGTGCGGGTAGAGCGTGGCGGTATCCACCAGCTTGCCGGTGGCATCGACCACTGCCACCTTGACCCCGGTGCGGATGCCGGGGTCGAGGCCGATCACCGTATGCGGCCCGGCGGGTGCCGCCAGCAGCAGGTCGCGCAGGTTGCGGGCGAAGACGCGGATGGCTTCCTCTTCGGCGCGTTCGCGCAGCTGGCCCATGAGCTCGGTGTCGAGGTGCAGCGAGAGCTTCACCATCCAGGCCCAGCGCGCGGTTTCCAGCAGCCATTTGTCGGCCGCGCGGCCCTGGTCGCGGATGCCGCAATGCGCCGCCACCATGGCGACGCAGGGCGAGGCCTCGGGCGGGTCGCGCAGCTCGGGTTCGGTCTTCAGGGCCAGGCGCAGGATGTCCTCGTTGCGCCCGCGCAGCAGGGCCAGCGCGCGGTGCGAGGGGATGGTCGCCACGGCTTCGCGGAAGTCGAACCAGTCGCGGAACTTGGCGCCCTCGGTTTCCTTGCCGGTGACCACGGTGGAAGCGAGCAGTGCGTGTTCGCCCAGATACGTGCGCAGCTTCGCCAGCAGCGCGGCATCCTCGCTGAAGCGCTCCATGAGGATCTGGCGCGCGCCGTCCAGCGCCGCCTTGACGTCCGGCACGTGTGTCTCGGGCGGCTCGGTTTGTGTGTTGACGTACTTCGCCGCTTCGGTTTCCGGGCTCAGCGTCGGGTCGTTAAACAAGGCATCGGCCAGCGGTTCCAACCCGGCCTCGCGGGCGATCTGGGCCTTGGTACGGCGCTTCTGCTTGTATGGCAGGTAAAGGTCTTCCAGGCCCTGCTTGTTGTCCGCGGTGGCGATCGCAGCTTCGAGTTCCGGCGTCAGCTTGCCCTGCTCGGCGATGGACGAAAGTATCGTCGCGCGGCGGTCTTCCAGCTCGCGCAGGTAGCCCAGGCGCTCTTCGAGATTGCGCAGCTGGGTGTCGTCGAGATTGTCCGTGACTTCCTTGCGGTAGCGCGAGATGAAGGGCACGGTAGCACCCTCGTCGAGCAGCTGCACGGCGGCCGCCACCTGCTGCGGGCGGACGGCGAGTTCGGCGGAGATGCGCTGCGCGATGCGGTGCTGGGTTTCGGTGCTCATGGCGTGCTTCGACATCAAAGGGCGCGCACCTTAACGGGCGATGCCGGATTTGGCAAGTCTTGACATCCTGCGTCGTGCGCGGTGGATCCGGCGCTGGTTCGCTCGGGGGGGGGCAAAAGTCGGCCCTGGCGTTGCGCCGGCAGCTACTTTCGGGGGACTAAAAGGGGACCACGTTTCCCTTCCGTAGGTGAAAGTGCATTGCAGAGGGCCGGCGCGCCAAAGCAAGCCTCCATTGCCGAAGTGAAGACCCGATGCCTATGTCCGGCGCCGTTGGGCCAGGTAATTGCCAAAGGGGGCTACCAAGGGGGGCAGAGTCATTCGTGTTTCTAATGAGTTGGCACGCAGCGCTACCGCCGCCACCCGCGTTTTTGAACTACCAGGGTCAGAGCCTGTTGGTTTTCTGAGTGTCTGCGAGTTCATGTCGATAGGCAGTAATTTCGGGAATATCAAAAAACATTCAGTTCCGATGGCTTTCCGGGACAGGGCATTCCGGGACAGGGCACTTGCCGACAGACCCGAAAATCCTTAAGCTGTTGGTCATCTGGATGACCAACAGGAGGAAGAAATGAGCATCTGCACCGTGGCGCAGGCGAAGGCCCATCTTTCCGACCTGTTGGACCGGGTCGAGAAGGGCGAGGAACTCGTCATTACCCGTCGCGGCAAGCCGGTGGCCAGCCTGTCGCCGATTGGTCCCGCGCGGCGCAGTCCCGACTGGCGGGCCATTCGCACATTTCGCGAGTCGCAGTCTTCCGGCGGAACCCCCGCCGTCGAGCTGGTGCGGGAATCGCGCGACGGGCGCTATTGATGCTCTACCTCGATGCTGCCGTGGTGCTGACGCTGTTCGTCGGCGAAAGCACGTCCGAGCGAGTGGAAGCGTGGCTGGCCAGGCGGCGCCAGCCGCTCGCCTTCAGCGACTGGGGCCTGACCGAATGCGCGTCGGCACTGGGAATAAAATGTCGTCGTGGCGAGTTGAATGACGAGGCGGCGGCGCGCAGCTTTGCGGCAATTTCCGCTTTTGCCCGGGAGTCCTGCGAGTGGCTTAGCTGCGCTGGCCATCACCAGTCCGATGCGCAGGCAATGCTGGCGCGCTTCGAGCTCAAGCTGCGCGCGGGCGATGCGCTGCATCTGGCCATGTGCCGGCATGCGCGCGGCACGCTGGTGACTTACGACGCGCTCCTTCTTGCGGCAGCCAAGGCGCTGGGGGTCAAGGCGCAGAACCCTCTGGAATAGTCGGCGTCAATCTCAATTCAGCGTCCGCGCCAGCGCGATGCGGAATTCCCGCACCATGTCGTCGTGGCGCGGGTCGTTGCCGAGCAGGGTGAACATGTCGAGCATGGCCTTGCGCGCGGCCTGGTCGTTCCATGCGCGGTCCTTGCGTACGACAGTCAGCAGCTGTTCCAGCGCCGGACGCCAGTCCTCGGCCAGCGCCAGCGCGTTCGCCAGTTGCAGGCGCGCATCGAGGTCGTCGGGGTTGGCCGCGATGCGCGCTTCCAGCGCCGCAGTGTCGGCAGCGCCGCCGGCTTCCGCCAGCTTGAGGCGTGCCGCCAGGGTCTGCCGCCGCGCTTCGTCTCGGGCACGGTGCTCGAGCGCGTCGAGCACCGCGCGGGCCGCATCGAAGCGGCCGAGGTCGATGTCGATGTCGGCGATATCGAGCCGGATATCCTCGCTGGCCGGGGCGAGGGCCAGGGCGTCGGCCAGCAGCGAAGCCGCAATCTCCGTATCGCCCCGCGCTCGCGCTTCACGTGCGGCGATGCGCAGCGGCTCAGCGGGCGAGGGCATCAGGCCGTCGATGAAGCCGCGTACCTGGGCTTCCGGCAGCGCGCCGGTAAATTCGTTGACCAGCTTGCCATTGACGAAGGCCTTGACGTTGGGGATGCCGCGCACTCCATACCTGGAGGCGATGTCGGGATTCTGGTCGGAATTGAGCTTGGCGAGAAGGAAGCGTCCGCCGTACTCGGCGGCGAGCTTTTCCAGCACCGGCTTGAGCATGCGGCAGGGGGCGCACCACTCGGCCCAGAAGTCCACCAGCACCGGCACACGGTGCGAGGCGGCAATGACCTTCTCCTCAAAGTCGGCGCTGCCGACGTCGAATGCATGGGGGCTCATGGGTTTTTCCGTGATGTGACAGGGTCAAGTTTCGCAGGCTTGGGCGGCCAAGGCAAACGCCCTGCCGGGCCGCGCGGGTACAGGGGCTGGAAGGCGCTGACGGTATAATCCGCGACCTCGGTTTGCCGCACGCCTTTCAACCGCCCCGGTCCTTCCATCATGGCTGAATTCCTCGCGCTGCGCGGAGCCGCAGCGTTCTCGGCGCCTCGCCTGGCGCGGCTGCAGAAATCCGTCGCACAACTCCTTCCCGGCGCCGCGCTTGTCGCCGAACACTGGTATTTCATCGAGTCTGATGCTCCGCTGGACGCTGGGGCGCAGTCCCGTTTGGGTGATCTGCTGGGCATCCCCTCGCCGCTGCCCGCCGTGCCTGCCGGCAGCCTGCTGCTGGTAACGCCGCGCCTGGGCACCATCTCGCCCTGGAGCTCGAAAGCCACCGACATCGCCCGCAATTGCGGCTTTGCCGCGATCCGGCGCATCGAGCGCGGCACGGCCTTCCATGTGGCAGGCAAGTTCGAAGAGTTGGCGCTGGCGACACGGCGAATTTCCGCGCTGCTGCACGACCGCATGACTGAATCCGTGCTCGATTCCATCGACGCCGCGCGCGAACTCTTCCACCATGTCGCACCCCAGCCGCTGACCACGATCGACATCCTCGGCGGCGGCAAGGCGGCGCTGGTGACGGCGAACGCCGAGCTGGGCCTGGCGCTGTCCGACGACGAGATCGATTATCTGGTCGAGAACTTCGGCAAGCTGGCGCGCAACCCGACCGACGTTGAGCTGATGATGTTCGCCCAGGCCAATTCCGAGCACTGCCGGCACAAGATCTTCAACGCCTCGTGGACCGTCGACGGCGCCGAACAGCCGCTGTCGCTGTTCGGCATGATCCGCGAGACGCACAAGGCGCATCCGGAAGGCACGGTGGTGGCCTACTCCGATAATGCCGCGGTGATCGAGGGCGCGAGCATCCGTCGCTTCTACCCGCGCGCCGACGGCAGCTACCAGTACAGCGAGCAGCTGACCCATATACTCGCCAAGGTCGAGACCCACAACCACCCGACGGCGATCTCGCCCTTTCCCGGCGCTGCCACCGGCTCGGGCGGAGAAATTCGTGATGAAGGCGCGACGGGACGCGGCTCCAAGCCCAAGGCCGGCCTCTGCGGCTTCTCGGTGTCCGACCTGAAGATTCCCGGCTGGGTGCAGCCCTGGGAATCCGACTACGGCAAGCCCGAGCGCATCGCTTCCGCCCTGGATATCATGATCGAAGGGCCGATCGGCGCCGCCGCCTTCAACAACGAGTTCGGCCGGCCCAACCTCGCCGGCTACTTCCGCACCTACGAGCAGCAATTCAACGGCGAGATGCGCGGCTACCACAAGCCGATCATGATCGCCGGGGGGCTGGGCAACATCGCCGCCGAGGATGCCTTCAAGATCGAGTTCACGCCCGGCACCCTGCTGATCCAGCTCGGCGGCCCCGGCATGCTGATCGGCCTGGGCGGCGGCGCGGCGTCATCGATGGCCACTGGCACCAACACCGCCGACCTCGACTTCGCCTCGGTGCAGCGCGGCAACCCGGAAATCCAGCGTCGCGCCCAGGAGGTGATCGACAGGTGCTGGCAGATGGGTGAGAAGAATCCGATCCTCGCCATCCACGACGTCGGCGCCGGCGGCATTTCCAACGCCATGCCGGAACTGGCCCACGGCGCCGGCTGCGGCGCGGCCTTCGACCTGCGCGCCGTGCCCTCCGAAGAGCCGGGCATGTCGCCGCGCGAGATCTGGTGCAACGAGGCCCAGGAGCGCTACGTGCTCGCCATCGCGCCTTCGCGGCTGGACGAGTTCCGCGCCCTGTGCGAGCGCGAGCGCTGCCCCTACGCGGTGATCGGCACCGCTACCGGCGACGGCGAGCTGACGGTGAAGGACGATCACTTCGGCAACAAGCCCGTCGACATGCCGATGGACGTCCTGCTCGGCAAGCCGCCGCGCGTGCATCGCAATGCGCAGCGCAAGTCGGTGACGGCGCCGGCGCTGGACGTCTCGTCGCTTGACATCAAGGATGCCGCCTGGCGCGTGCTGCGCCTGCCGGCCGTGGCCTCGAAGAACTTCCTCATCACCATCGGCGACCGCAGCGTCGGCGGCTTCACCGCGCGCGACCAGATGGTCGGCCCCTGGCAGGTGCCAGTGGCCGATGACGCCGTGACCACCATGGGCTACGAGAGCTTCCTTGGCGAAGCCTTCGCCATGGGCGAACGCACGCCGCTGGCATTGCTCGACGCACCGGCCTCGGGCCGCATGGCGGTGGGCGAGGCGCTCACCAACCTCGCCGCTGCCGATGTCGGTGACATCCGCAAGGTCAAGCTCTCCGCCAACTGGATGGCCGCCGCCGGCCACGGCGCCGAAGATGCCGCCCTGGTCGACACGGTCAAGGCCGTCGGCATCGACTTCTGCCCGCAGCTTGGCGTGGCGATTCCGGTGGGCAAGGATTCGCTGTCGATGCGTACGAAATGGGAAGATGGCGCGACGCAGAAGCAAGTCACCGCGCCCCTGTCGCTGATCATCACTGCCTTCGCTGCGGTCGATGACGTGCGCCGCACGCTGACGCCGCAACTGCGGCCCGACGCCGAGGTCGGCGAGACCGAACTGCTGCTGATCGACCTCGGCCAGGGTCGCAATCGCCTCGGCGGCTCGGCGCTGGCGCAGGTGTATGGCGTCAGCGGCGATCTTGCGCCGGACGTCGATGCGGCGCCGCTCAAGGCCTTCTTTGCCGCGATCCAGCAGCTCAATCGCGCCGGGAAGATCCTTGCCTACCACGACCGCTCCGACGGCGGGCTGTTCGCCACGGTGTGCGAGATGAGCTTCTGCTCGCATGTCGGCGTCTCGCTCAACATGGACGGCCTGTGTTACGACCCGCTGATGAACGATGTCGATGGCAGTGAGCGCTTTCCGCAGATTGCCGGGCGCCTGCGCGAGCGCATGATGGCGGCCTTGTTCACCGAGGAACTCGGCGCCGTGATCCAGATTCGCCGCGAGGAGCGCAGCGCCGTGATGCAGGTGCTGCGCGATGCGGGCTTAAGTGCCTGCACCCACGCCATCGGCGGCACCAACACGGCCGACGAAGTGCGCATCTGGCGCAACGCCAAGCCGGTGTTCAGCGCCAAGCGCAGCGAGCTGCAGCAGGCCTGGAGCGAAGTCAGCTTCCAGATCGCCAGCCTGCGCGATGACCCGGCTTGCGCGCGCGAAGAGTTCGATGCGCTGGCCGATGCCGGCAATCCCGGCCTCTCGGTCACGACCACGTTTTCGACCGCGCCCTTCGTTGCCACCGGTGCGCGGCCGAAGATCGCGATACTCAGGGAGCAGGGCGTCAATGGCCATGTCGAAATGGCCGCCGCCTTCGAGCGCGCCGGCTTCGCGCCCTACGACGTGCACATGTCCGACCTGCAGGCCGGGCGCGTGCATCTGGCGGACTTCAAGGGCTTCGCCGCCTGCGGCGGCTTTTCCTACGGCGACGTGCTCGGCGCCGGCCAGGGCTGGGCCAAGTCGGTGCTGTTCCACGAGCGCCTGCGCGACGAATTCACCGCCTTCTTCCAGCGCGGCGACAGTTTTGCTTTGGGCGTGTGCAATGGCTGCCAGATGATGGCCCACTTTGCCCCCATCATCCCCGGCGCCCAGGATTGGCCGAGCTTCCAGCGCAACCGCAGCGAGCAGTTCGAGGCGCGCGTGGTGATGGTCGAGATTCCGCAATCGCCGTCGATTTTCCTCGCCGGCATGGCGGGCTCGAAGCTGCCGGTGGTGGTGAGCCACGGCGAAGGCCGTGCCGAGTTTGCCGCCGCGGCGGCGCAGGGCAGGGTGCTCACCGCCTTGCGCTACATCGACAATCGCGGCGCGGTGGCGACGACCTATCCCTTCAACCCCAATGGTTCGCCCGGGGGCCTGGCCGGCGTGACCACGGCGGATGGCCGCTTCACCATCATGATGCCGCACCCCGAGCGGACGTTTCGCACGGTGCAGATGTCATGGCACCCGGACGGCCTGGGTGAGGATTCTCCCTGGCTGGACATGTTCCGCAGCGCGCGGCGCTGGCTGGGCTGAGGGGCTTCAAAAGTCGGCGCTGGTGATACGGCACACAAATAAAAACGGGAGCCGAGGCTCCCGTTCTTGACTGTCAAACGCTTCCTGTCAGGCGCAGCTGGTGCCGCAGGTGGGAGGCTGAGGAGGGGGCAGCAGGGGCGGAACGGCCGATAAAGGGCTGGCCGGCGGCTCTGGCGATACCGACAGTAGCTGCGCTACCTGCGCCTGAATTTGACCAACCACTTGAGGCGAAGCCGAGGCAATCAACGGATTGCTAAGGACTTGAGTCACGCTGGCCGTCACTGCCGCTGCAAGGGTCGGTGCCACGGCCAATACGGCTCGGTTGCTGGCAATCTGGGTGGAGCTCAGGGTGATTTGTCCCGCGACTTGCGGTGCCGCTGCGATCACCGCAGGGTTGGAAGCCACCCGCATGGCCTGTTGTGCCGTCTGCGCAGCCGCGCTCGGATTCGCAGCGATGACGGCAGGCTGATTGGCAACCGCAACCGCCGCCTGCGCGCCAGCGGCAGCAGCAGCGGGGTTGGTCTGGGCGACGAAGCTGGCGGCACGAGCCACCTGGCCCGCCAGTTGTCCGGCTCGCTGTGGGTTGCCTGCGGAAAGGGCAGTGATTGCCTGCTGGATCTGAGCGGCATTGCCCGACAGCAGCGCGGCGCGCAGTGCCGGCGGCAGGGCGTTCAGGTCAGCCTGTGTGGCCGCATCGGCGCCTGCAGCCTGCTGGGCGCTGGAAACCAGGGGAACGGCGGTTAGGGCAAGCAGGGCGGCGGTGAGGAACGGGCGGAGCTTCATGGTCGATTCCCTTCGGAAATGTTCAGGTGCGGCTATGTATTCGGGGTGAAACGCTCACACGGGCGCGAGCTTACTCCACCTTGGCCTTGGCGCGCAAGTCGTCGATGTGCTTCTGTACCAGGCGCTGTGTCAGCTGCTGGCCGATCTGGCTGCGGGCTTCCTCGATGCCGGGAAGCTTCAGCTCGCGGGTGTCTTCGAGCAGGATCACATGCCAGCCGAAGTCGGTCTTGACCGGGGCGTCGGTGAACTTGCCCTTTTCCAGCCTGGTCATGGCGGCGGAGAAGGGCGGCACGAAGGAGGCCGGGTTGGCCCAGCCGAGGTCGCCGCCGCGATCCTTGGAACCGGGGTCTTTCGAGTCCTTGGCCAGGTCGTCGATCTTCTCGCCCTTCTTCAGCTTCTCGATCACGGCCTTGGCGGCGTCTTCGGTTTCGAGCAGGACATGGCGGGCCTTGTATTCCTTGTTGCCGAGCTTGGCCTTGATGCTGTCGTACTCGGCCTTGATCTGCTCCTCGGTGACCGGGTGGGTCTTGACGTAGTCGTTGAGGTAGGCGCCGATCAGCACGCCCTGGCGGGCGAGGTCCATCTGGCCCTGAACCTCGGGCTTCTTGTCGAAGCCTTTCTTGAGGGATTCCTGGGTCAGGATCTCGCGCCGTACCAGCTCTTCCAGCACGGCCTGGCGCAGCTCCTGCGAGTCGGCCTTGCCCTGCGCGGCCTGCCCGGCGATCAGCGCGTCGGCGCGGGTCTTGGGGATGAGCTTGCCATTGACCTTGGCGAAGGCGTCGGCATCGGCCTTTTTCTGGGCCAGGGCGGGCGTCGCGGCAAGGCCGGCGGCGAGGCTGAACACGAGGGCGTGGCGAAGCATGCTGTTCATCTTGAGTCCTGAAGGGTGGGAGTCAGAGTTCGTCGGGCGACTTGGCGGCAATGCTGAGGGCGTGTATTTCGCGTGTCATCAGCGGGCCGAGCGCATCATACACCAGCCTATGCCGTTCCATTGTCCTGCGCCCGGCAAAACGCGGCGAGACAATGTCAAGGCGATAGTGGCCGCCGCCGCCCCTGGCTCCGGCATGTCCGGCATGTTTGGCGGAGTCGTCGCGGATCTCGATCGAGACGGGTTCAAGCACGGCGAGCCGCTCCCGCATGGCCTGGACGACACTCATGAGCGGGGGAAGACCTGGCGGAAGGGGCGCACCGTGACGCGGGCATAGACGCCGGCGCCGACATAGGGGTCGGCGTCGGCCCAGGCCTGGGCGGCATCCAGCGAGTCGAACTCGGCGACGATCAGGCTGCCGCAAAAGCCGGCCGGGCCGGGGTCGGGGCTGTCGATGGCCGGGCAGGGGCCGGCCAGCGCCAGCCGCCCGGCGGCATCCAGATCGTTGAGCCGGGCGAGGTGGTCGGGCCGGGCGGCCAGGCGCTGTTCAAGGCTGTTAGGAACGTCGTCGCCGACGATGGCATAGAGCATGGGAGTCTCCGGTGGTGGCGGGCGGTGCGCTCAGCCTTCGCCGGCGGCGGGCGGGGCGGATTCGGGCTTTTCCTCGGGCAGGTATTTCGCCAGCACCACGCCCTGGGCAATGATGAACACCAGCATCAGGCCCATGCTGCCGAAGAGCTTGAAGCTGACCCAGGTATCGGTGCTGAAGCTGAATGCCACCCACAGGTTGAGGGCACCCATGACGGCGAAGAATCCGGCCCAGGCGAGATTGAGGCGGGCCCACAGGGGCTCGGGCAGGTTCATCTCGGCCTTGCTGAGCATGGCGCGGATCAGGTTCTTGTTGAAGAACTGCGCGGAGGCGAACAGGGTGACGGCAAACAGCCAGTAAAGCACCGTCGGTTTCCACTTGATGAAGGTTTCGTCGCGCAGCAGCAGCGTGGCGCCGCCGAAGACCACCACCAGGCCGAGGCTGACCCAGAGCATGGTGTCGACCTTGCGGTGGCGCTGCCAGACCCAGCCGATCTGCGCCAGCGTGGCGACGATCACCACGGCCGTGGCGACATAGATGTCGAAGGCCTTGAAGGCGATGAAGAACAGGATGATGGGAAACAGGTCGAAGAGGAATTTCATGGGGCGGAGTGTAATGGGCTACTTTTTCGGGTCCAGGGCGATCGAGGCCGAGTTTATACAGTAGCGCTGCCCTGTCGGCGCCGGGCCGTCGGGGAAGACATGGCCGAGGTGGGCATCGCAGCGGCTGCAGACCACCTCGGTGCGGCGCATGAAGAAGCTGTGGTCTTCGTGCTCGCTGACCGCTTCGGCCGCCAGCGGCGCGGTGAAGCTGGGCCAGCCGCAGCCGGAGTCGAACTTGCTGGCGGAATCGAACAGGGGTTCGCCGCAGCAGATGCAGCGGTAGGTACCGGCATCCTTGGTGCTCCAGTAAGCCCCGCTGAAGGCGCGCTCGGTGCCTTTCTGGCGCGTGACGTGATACTGCATCGGCGTGAGCGCGGCACGCCATTCGGCATCGGTTTTGCTGATCTTGTCGCTCATGGGCTCCTCCGGTGGCTGACTATAATCGAGGCCATGTCGCTTCAGATCACGCCGTTGGCGAAAAGGTTCAGGTTGCCGCGATGCGCGTGATCGTGCTTGGCGCCGGTGTGATCGGCGTGACCAGTGCCTGGTATCTGGCGGCGGAGGGCCATGAGGTCACCGTGGTCGATCGCCAGGCGGAGCCGGCGGCGGAGACCAGTTTTGCCAACGGTGGGCAGATTTCGGTCAGCCATGCCGAGCCCTGGGCCAGCCCCGGCGCGCCGCGGCGGGCACTGCGCTGGCTGGGCCAGGAAGATGCGCCGCTGCTCTGGCGCTGGCGCGCCGACCCGGCGCAGTGGGCCTGGGGCCTGCGCTTCCTGCGCGAATGCACGCCGGCGCGCACGCGCGCCAACATCCGCGCCATCGTCACTCTCGGGCTGTTCAGCCGCGCGGCCCTGCAGGTGCTGCGGCGCGAGCAGGCGCTGGACTACGACCAGCTCGAACGCGGCATCCTGCATTTCTATACCGATCCGGCGGAGTTCGCGCATGCGCTGCCGCAGGCCGCCACCATGCGCGAATTCGGCTGTGAGCGGGTGCCCAAGACGGCGGCGGAATGCCTGGCGATCGAGCCGGCGCTGGCGGGTTCGCGGGTGCCGGTGGTCGGCGGTACCTACACGGCCGCCGACGAATCGGGCGACGCGCGGCGTTTCACGCGGGGGCTGGCCGCGCGTGCGGCGGCGGCCGGCGTGGTGTTCCGCCTAGGTGCCAGCGTTGCCGAGCTGCGGGTGCGGGGGCGGCGAGTGGGCGGCGTGCGCCTGGCCGGGGGCGAGTTGCTGGCGGCTGACGCCGTGGTGCTTGCGCTCGGCAGCCATTCGCCGTTGTTGCTGCGGCCGCTGGGGGTGAGGCTGCCGGTCTATCCGGCCAAGGGCTATTCGGCCACCTTCGCGCTGACCGGGGACATGGTGGCGCCGACGGTCAGCCTGACTGACGATGGCTGCAAGATCGTAATTTCGCGGCTCGGCGCGAACCTGCGCGTCGCCGGCACCGCAGAGTTCAACGGCTATGACAGCTCGCTCAACGCGGTGCGTTGCGAGGCGCTGCGCCGGCGCATTGTCGAGCTGTTTCCCGACCTGGGGCAGGTGGCGACGGTCGACTACTGGGCCGGTCTGCGGCCTTCAACGCCGGGCAACGTACCGCTGATCGACGAACTTTCGGCGCAGGGTCTGGCAGGGCTGTGGCTGAACACGGGGCATGGTACGTTGGGCTGGACCCTGGCCTGCGGGTCGGCGCGCGTGCTGGCGGCACGGATGGCCGGCCGCGATCCGGGAATCGACCCGATGCCTTACCGACTGGCCTGAGCATTCCGGGCGGCATCGCGGGGCGATGGCGCAACCGATCGGCAGCGCCTACCGGGGCATGCCGTGACGCAAGACCTTCAGTGCAGGTGGCGCGGCACGGCCTCGGTTTGATCTTCGGGCAGCTCTGCATGTACCGGCTCGCCCTCGGGGTTGGGATACAGCGGGGCACCGCAGTCGTCGCAGAATTCCAGGGGGAAGCGCTGGTCGAGGAGCAGCACGTTGGGCAGCCCGGCTTCGCGCAGGGCGGCTTCTATCTGTGCCGGGATGTCCTGTGATTCGTCTTCATGGTCGAGCAGTGGCCAGACCACGCCGTGCAGCACCTCGCTGTCATTGCGACGGGTAAAGCCGATCCGGTATTCCTCCAGCTGGCGATCGTGAAAGGGCGCGACGACGGCGCGCAGATCAGTCGCCGGCTGATTGAGCACGGTCTGCAGGAAGGCCACGGCCGAGCGCAGCGACCACGGGCGCGAGGCGCGATCGGCGTCGCGCACCGCTGCGTGGAACGCCAGCACGGGCAGGAATTCGAGGGCGCAGGCCGGCAACAGGGGGCGCAGCGCGTCGCCGCCTTGCTTGGCCCACTGGCGGAAGGCTTCGCTGCCGTCGCCGTCCTCTTCCTGCCAGCGGAACATCGGCTTGTCACGCGCCACTGCGACGGCGCCGATCAGGTAACGGGTGTCGGAGAGGAAGCTGACGGTCTCGGCCAGCTGGCCGGCATCGAGCTTGAGGTTTCGCCCGTGCAGTGCCGCCTTGGCGAGCTTTTCGGCGAGCTGCCAGGTTTCGACATAGTTCTGCGGCAGCTGGTCGGGGCTGAACATCACGTCGGCCAGGGCGAGCCGGGTATCGGCCGCCAGCACATGGGCCTGCAGATGCACGCGCAGGCTGTCGAGCTGGGCCGCGGGCAGCGTCCCGGAGGGAATCTGGAAGCGCGACCAGGCCAGGACGGGGGCGGCAAACATGAGCACGTCGCTGCCCTCGGCGTCGCTGGCGCGGCGGGATTCGGCGCAGCACTCGACCATGTCGGCCAGTTCATCGTAGCCGCGCGAGCCGTTGCCATAGAGCTGGTCGAGCACGGCAATCAGGACATCCTCGTTGCGGTCGGCGAGCAGGCCGTCGATATGCGTGGCGAGGCGGTTCTCCCACCAGGCGTCCTCGATCCGGCTGGACGACTGGCTGAGTCCGGTGGCCAGGCGCACGAGTTGTTCGGAATCGGGCGTCGGGCGGCTGCGGCGGCTGTGGCGTGTGCGTTTCATGGGGGTGGCCTGGCTGCGGCACTGGGCGGGAAGGGCAATTTTACCAGCCGGAGCCCCGGGGGCCGGCAGGGCTTAACTGCTAGAATCCGGCCCGGTCCGTATCCGCGCTGGTGCCCAATGTTCTCCAAGTTGATGCCGAAAGAGGCGAAGTTCTTCGATCTTTTCAACAATCATGCGGATCTGGTGGTCAAGGGTGGGCGGCAGCTGGTGGCTCTGGTCGATGATCTCGGCAAGGGGCCCGAAGTGCTGGCCCGGCACGTGCAGGCAATCGACGAGATCGAAACCGCTGCCGACAAGATCACCCATGAAGCCATCGCGCTGCTGCACACCTCGTTCAACACGCCGCTGGACCGGGATGAGATCCACCAGCTGATCATGCGCCTGGACGACATCCTCGACCTTACCCAGGATTTCGCCGAGGCCATGTACCTGTACGATATCCGCGAGCTGACGCCGGAAGCGCGCCAGCTGGCCGACATCGTGAATTCCTGCTGCGAGCGCGTGCGTTCCTCCGTGGTGTTGCTGGTGAACATGGACAACGCGCCGGCGATGCTCAAGCTTTGCCGCGAGATCGACCAGCTCGAATCCGATGCCGACCGGGCGATGCGTACCGGCATCACCAAGCTGTTCCGCGACGAAGCGGATGTCCGCCAGCTCATCAAGATGAAGGGCATCTACGAGCTGCTTGAGTCGATCACCGACCGCGCGGCGGACGTGGCGAACGTCATCGAGGGCATCATCCTCGAAAATTCCTGAACGGCCAACGTCAGCCATGCAAGCGGTCGAGATGAGCCTGACGGTGGTCGTGGTGCTGGTGCTGCTGGCGCTGGCCTTCGATTTCATGAACGGCTTCCACGATGCGGCGAACTCGATTGCCACGGTGGTGTCGACCGGAGTCCTGAAACCGCAGCACGCCGTGGCCTGGGCGGCCTTCTTCAACGTTGCCGCGGTGCTGGTGTTCCAGCTGAAGGTGGCGTCCACCATCGGCAAGGGCACCATCGATCCGAACATCGTCGATCACTACGTCGTGTTCGGCGCCCTGATCGGCGCCATCGCCTGGAATGTCATCACCTGGTATTACGGCATTCCGTCCAGTTCCTCGCATGCCCTGATCGGCGGGCTCGCCGGCGCGGCCATCGCCAAGGCCGGCACCGGCTCCCTGGTCTGGTCGGGCATCGGCAAGGTGGTGGCCTTCATCCTGGTCGCGCCGGCCCTCGGTTTCCTGCTCGGCGGCCTGCTGATGGTGGGCGTCGCCTGGCTGGCGAACCGGACCGCACCGCGCAAGATCGACAAGGTCTTTCGTCGTCTGCAGCTGGTCTCGGCCGCGCTCTACAGCCTCGGTCACGGCGGCAACGATGCGCAAAAGACGATCGGCATCATCTGGATGCTGCTGATTGCCGCCGGGATTTCCAAGACAGGCGAGGCTGTGCCCAGCTGGGTGATCTTTTCCTGTTACGCCGCGATGGGCCTGGGCACGATGTTCGGCGGCTGGCGCATTGTCAAGACCATGGGCCAGCGCATCACCAAGCTGCGCCCGGTCGGCGGCTTCTGTGCCGAGACCGGCGGTGCCATCACCCTGTTCATGGCCACGGGGCTTGGCATTCCGGTGTCCACCACGCACACCATCACCGGCGCCATCGTCGGCGTCGGTACGTCGCGCGGCGCCAGCAATGTGCGCTGGGGGGTGGCCGGCGGCATCGTCTGGGCCTGGGTGCTGACGATACCGGCCAGTGCGCTGATCGCTGCCGCGGCATGGTGGCTGGGCCAGCTGGTGCTGTGAGCCCCTGTCAGGCATGCGGCGCGTGCTGCGCCACGTTTCGCGTCAGCTTCCCGGACAACGAGGTCGAGGGTGCGGCCGGCGGGCGGGTGCCGCGGGCACTGGTCGATGATGTTTCCCGCCATGTCGTCTGCATGCGTGGCACGGCCGGCGCGCCGATGCGCTGCGTCGCCCTGCGCGGCAGCATTGGCGATGCCGTGAGCTGCGCGATCTACGAGTTCCGCTCGTCGAGCTGCCGCGATTTTGCGCCGCTGGCCCAGCTCGGGCGTGGCGACGAGTCCTGCAACGAGGCACGGCGGCGCCACGGCCTCGCCCCCCTCATTCCGGCTGCCGCATGAGCGCGCGCGTCGTCCCCGGCGCCGGTGCCTTTGCCCTGATGGTGCTGCTGTGCGCGATCTGGGGTTTCCAGCAGGTGACCATGAAGCATGCCGGGGCCGAGATCAGCCCGATCATGCAGGCGGCGCTGCGTTCCGGCCTTGGCGGCGTGCTGTTGTTCATCTGGGCGCGCTGGCGTGTCGTGGTGCTGTTCGCCCGCGACGGCTCGCTCTGGCCGGGCCTGGGCGCCGGGCTGCTGTTCGGCTTCGAGTTCGTCTTCATCTTTCTTGGCGTGGACCTGACCACGGTCTCGCGCATGGTGGTGTTCCTCTACACGGCGCCCTGCTTCACGGTCCTCGGCCTGCATTTCTTTGTTCCGGGCGAACGCATGGCCGGTCGCCAGTGGGCCGGTGTGCTGCTGGCGTTCGGCGGCCTGGTGCTGGCGTTCATCGACAAGGCCTCGGGGGGCAATCCGCTGGGCGATTTCTTTGGTGTGCTGGCGGCGCTGTTCTGGGCCGCGACGACAGTCCTGATCCGCGCCACCGCACTGGCCCGGATCACCGCCACCAAGGTGCTGCTCTACCAGCTGGCGGTGTCGGCGGCGATCATGTTCCCGCTCTCCTGGGCGGTCGGTGAATCTGGCGTCGCCGGGCTGTCAGCGCCGACTTTCTGGGCCATGGCCTACCAGGTGGTCATCGTCGCCTTCGCCAGTTACCTCGCCTGGTTCTGGCTGCTGACCCGTTACCTCGCCGGGCGCTTGCTGGTGTTTTCCTTTCTGACGCCGCTGTTCGGCGTCTGGTTCGGCATGCTGCTGATGGGCGACCAGCCCAGCCTGCATTTCCTTGCTGCGGCGGCATTGGTGGTGGCGGGCATCGTCCTGGTAAATCTGCCCTCGCGTAAATGAGCGGGCGCGCGGCCTTCCTGCTCGGCTTGGGCGCGGTGCTGCCGCTGCTGCTGGGCGTGGCCCCGTTTGGTGTGATCTATGGCGTCGTCGCCTTGCAAAGCGGGATTCCGCCGCTGGCGGCGATGGCGATGTCGAGCATCGTCTTCGCCGGTTCGGCACAGTTCCTCCTTGCCCAGCTGGTCGGCGTCGGCGCGCCGCTGCTGCTCAGTGCCGGCGCCGTGGGCCTGATCAACCTGCGCCATGCCCTCTACAGCGCCTCGGTGGCGCCGCTGCTGGCACCGCTGGCGCGTCCCTGGAAGTTGCTGCTGGCTTACCTGCTTACCGACGAGGCCTATGCGGCGGCGATTCCGCACCTCGGTGAAAAGGACCGGGACAAGCGCGCGCAGGCGCATTGGATCCTGCTCGGTTCAGGCATCGGATTGTGGTCGGGCTGGCAGCTTTCCACGCTGGCGGGGATCGTGGTCGGCAGCCGGCTGCCCGATGGCCTGGGTCTCGATTTCGCCCTGCCGCTGACCTTCATCGCCATCGTCGTGCCGATGCTCGGCAGCCGCGTGCTGCTGGCGGCCGCCCTGGCTGCCGGTGCCGCCGCCGTGCTGCTTCATGGCCTGCCATACAAACTCGGTTTGTTCATCGCCGCGCTGGTCGGCCTGGGCGTCGGCGCGCTATTGAATGGGAGGCGGGCATGAGCATCTGGCTGCTGATGCTGGTGTGCGGTGCGGTTACCTTTGCCATCCGCTATTCCTTCATTGTCGCCGAAGGCCATTATCGGCCGCCGGTGTGGTTTGTGCAGCTGCTGCCCTTCGTCCCGGTTGCCGCCCTGACGGCGCTGGTGGCCCCGGAACTGCTGCTGGTTGACGGCGCCTTCGCGGCAGGGCGCGACAATCCGCGTCTGTGGGCCGGGATGGTGGCAATTGCCGTTGCCGCGCGCTGGCGCAATACCCTGCTGACCATCGCCAGCGGCTTTCTCGCCCTGCATGCGATCCAGCGCCTGTGAGGAAACCCGTCGTCGATCGCGGTATGCTGCGTGCCTGAAGCGCCGGACGACCGCGCCGGCGCACCTGTTGTGGATGGCTTGTCAATGAACGCTTCGATACCTCCCGCCGCCCAGCTGCGCCTGACCTCCTTCAGTCATGGTGGTGGCTGCGGCTGCAAGATCGCCCCCGGCCTGCTTACCGAAATCCTGCGCGGTTCCGGCGGCCTGCCGATACCCAAGGAGCTCATGGTCGGCATCGAAACCAGCGACGATGCGGCTGTCTATCGCCTCAACGACGAACAGGCCCTGATTGCGACCACCGATTTCTTCATGCCCATCGTCGACGATCCCTACGACTTCGGGCGCATCGCCGCCACCAATGCCATCAGCGATGTCTACGCCATGGGCGGCACGCCGATCATGGCGCTGGCCCTGGTCGGCATGCCGATCGACAAGCTGCCGGTGGAGGTCATCGGCCGCATCCTGCAAGGGGGCGAAAGCGTATGTGCCGCGGCGGGCATTCCGATCGCCGGCGGCCATACCATCGATTCCGTCGAGCCGATCTACGGCCTCGTCGCCCTCGGGCTGGTGCATCCCGACCGGGTCAAGACCAATGCCGGGGCGAAGGCGGGCGATGTGCTGGTGCTCGGCAAGCCACTTGGCGTAGGGGTTCTGTCGGCCGCCCTCAAGAAAGGGGCGCTGGATGCCGCCGGCTATGCCGCGATGATCGACAGCACGACGCGGCTCAACACCCCCGGCCGGCATCTCGCCGGTCTCGACGCCGTACACGCGCTTACCGACGTCACCGGTTTCGGCCTGCTCGGGCACCTGCTGGAGATCTGCCGCGGCTCGGCACTTTCCGCGCGGCTCGACATGGCGCGCATTCCGCTGCTCGCGGATGTCGCGCGCCTGGCCACGGCAGGGTATGTGACAGGGGCCTCGGCGCGCAACTGGATGGCCTATGGCGCCGACGTTGATCTCGGTGCGGGTGTTGGTGAAATGCAGCGTGCGCTGCTGACCGATCCGCAGACCAGCGGCGGACTGCTTGTCGCCTGCGCGCCGGAAGCGGTCGATGCCGTGCTGGAGGTGTTCCGTGCCGAGGGTTTCGGTGAGGCAGCCGTGATCGGCGAGCTTGCCGCCGGGCCGGCGCGGGTGGCGGTCAGTTAGGCCAGCAGCAGGAATACCGTCGGTCGGCGATCCAGGGAAGGTGTGTCGGCCTTTTGCCAGTCGGCGACGCGGCGGGTGATGATGGACTCGTCGGCCTGGCCGAGTCGGGTCGCCAGGCAGAGCCGTGTCTCCGTGCGGCAGGTGGCGAGCAGTGCCTGGAACAGCGCCTGGTTGCGATAGGGCGTTTCGATGAACAGCTGCGTTTGCTTCTGCCTCGCCGATTCGGTCTCCAGGTCGGCAATGCGTCGGCTGCGTTCGGGGTCGCGTGCCGGCAGGTAACCGTGGAAGGCGAAACGCTGGCCGTCAAGGCCGGAGGCCATCAGCGCCAGCAGCAGCGAGGAGGGGCCAACGAGCGGCCGGACGCCGATGCCGAGCTCGTGGGCGCGACGTACCAGCAGCGCACCGGGGTCGGCGATGGCCGGACAGCCGGCCTCCGACATCAGGCCAAGGTCTTCGCCGGCCTGCAGCGGCGCCAGCAGGCGTGTCAGATCGGCCGCATTCGGGGTGGCGGGCAATTCTTCGATGGCCAACTCGCGCATGGGCAGCGGATGGCCGATGCGCTTCAGTTCGGCGCGTGCCGACTTGGCATTTTCGACGACGAAATGGCGCAGGCGGCAGGCCGCATCGCGACTCGCGGGAGGCAGGTAGCTTTCCCAGGCCGTCTCGCCGAGCGACACGGGCAGCAGGTAAAGCGTCCCGCTCATGCCGGCCTCAGGGCAGGGACAGGCCGGCCTCGCGCAGCATGTCGCACAGGGCGATCAGCGGCAGGCCGACGAGTGCATTCGGGTCGTCGCCGCGCAGGTAGCTCAGCAGGCTGATGCCGAGGCCTTCGGAGCGGGCGCTGCCGGCGCAGTTGAGGGCGTCTTCCTTGTCCAGGTAAGCCTCGATCTCGGCCTCGGTCAGATCGCGGAAGCCGACATGGACATCGACGCAGCGCAAACGTACCCGGTCGCTGGCCGTGTCGAGCAGGCAAAGGCCGGTGTGGAATACGATCTCGCGGCCGCGCATGGCGCGCAGCTGTTCGCCGGCGTTCTCGCGCGTGCCGGGCTTGCCGAAGCGTCGTTCGCCCTGCGCAGCGACCTGGTCAGAGCCGATCACCAGTGCGTCGGGATGGGCCGCCGCGACGGCGCGAGCCTTGGCTTCGGCAAGGCGCAGGGCGGTGGCTGTCGGCGCTTCACCGGGGAGCGGGGTTTCGTCGGCGTCGGGGGCGACGGTGTCGAAAGGGACCTGCAGGCGCGCCAGCAACTCGCGGCGATAAGGGGAAGTCGAGGCGAGAATCAGGCGGCGAACCATGTTGCGGGCTTGAACAGGGAGGGCGGGCCATGATAACATTCGCCGTTTATGTCGCGCGAGCATCGAACCCTGCCTGTTTCATTTGACGAAACGGTCATCGACTCGCTGGAGTTTGCGCGCAGCGGGTCTTTGCTGCGGCGTGACGTCGGAATCGGTGACTTTTCGCGGTTGGCCGACCTGCTGGTCTCGACGGACGGTAGCCTGAACATCAGGCTGGAAGGCCGGCGCGATGCGGAAGGCAAGTCTTGGTTGTTGCTGGAAGTCGAGGGGGCGCCGGAACTGCGGTGCCAGCGGTGCCTCGGTGGAATGCGGCACGAGTTGAGGATAGTGAGCCGTTTGCAGTTGGTTGGGCCGGGAGAGGAGTGGCCGGACGAAGATCTGGCCGATGACAGTGCCGACGCCGTTGAGGCGGAAAAAGAACTGAAGGTGCTGTCCCTGGTGGAAGAGGAAGTGCTGTTGGCCTTGCCGATCGCACCTCGGCACGCGTCGTGCGAGGTGCCGGCGGCCGGGACGGCCGGTAGCGAAGCGTCGCCGTTCGCGGTGCTGGCGGCATTGAAGAAGCAATGAACCTAGGAGTAACGAAATGGCAGTACAACAGAACAAGAAGTCCCCGTCCAAGCGCGGCATGCATCGTGCGCACGATTTCCTGACCGCCCCTCCGATCGCGGTCGAGCCGACCACCGGCGAAGTCCATCTGCGCCACCACATTTCTCCGTCTGGTGTCTATCGCGGCAAGAAGGTGGTCAAGGCCAAGGGCGAATAATCACGCCCACGCCAACCGGCCGGATGCGTTAGCCGCGTCCGGCCGTTTTTACATAGAGTCCAGAAAACCTTTCGGCGATGGCAGTCACCCTTGCGGTGGATTGCATGGGCGGCGACCACGGTCCATCCGTGACGCTGCCGGCCGCCATCGATTTTCTTCGCCACGACACCGATTGCTCGGCCATCCTGGTCGGGCGCCGTGAGGTGCTGGAAGCCCAACTGGCGACGCTGGCGACCCAGGGATTGGAACGCCGGCTGACGCTGCAGCATGCGTCCGAGGTCGTCGACATGGACGAGGCGCCGGCCAGCGCCATGCGCGGCAAGAAGGATTCCTCGATGCGTGTGGCGATCGACCTGGTAAAGGAAGGTCGCGCCGGCGCTGCCGTCTCGGCCGGCAACACCGGCGCCCTGATGGCCATCTCGCGTTTCGTCCTGAAGACCCTGCCCGGCATTGACCGGCCGGCGATCTGCTCCATCCTCCCGTCGCAGAAGGGCAGCACCTACGTGCTCGACCTCGGCGCCAACGTCGATTGCAGTCCGGAACACCTGCTGCAGTTCGGCATCATGGGTTCGGCGCTGGTTTCGGCCCTGGAGCACAAGGATCGCCCACGCGTCGGCCTGCTCAACATCGGCGAGGAGGAGATCAAGGGCAACGAAGTCGTCAAGCGCGCCGCGGAACTGTTGCGCGCCACCGACCTCAATTTCGTCGGCAACGTGGAAGGCAATGACATCTTCAAGGGCACGGCGGATGTCGTGGTCTGCGATGGTTTCGTTGGCAACGTGACCCTGAAGGCTTCGGAAGGGCTGGCGCACATGATCAGCGGTGCGCTCAAGCAGGAGTTCGGTCGCAGCCTGCTTACCAAGCTCGCGGCGCTGGCGGCGATGCCGGTGCTGAAGGCTTTCCGCCAGCGCTTTGACCCGCGTCGCTATAACGGTGCGAGCCTCCTCGGGCTGAAGGGCATCGTCGTCAAGAGCCATGGCTCTGCCGACCAGCTGGCCTTCTGGCATGCCCTGGAAAAGGCCGCCGAAGAGGCGCGCCAGCGCCTGCCCGAGACCATCGCGGCGCACATGGCCGCCGTATCGCAGGCGCCGACTTCCTGAACCGAGTAGAGCCAGTACATGATCCATACGCGCATCAGCGGCACCGGCAGCTACCTCCCCGGGGATCCGGTCGGCAACGCCGAACTGATCGACCGCTACGGCCTCGATTCCTCGGACGAATGGATTGTCGACCGCACCGGCATCCGCAGCCGCCACCTGGCCCCTGCCGCTGTCGGCAGCAGCGACCTGGCGCTGGAAGCGGGCCGGCGTGCCCTGCAGTCGGCCGGCTGCACAGCGAACGATCTCGACCTGATCATCGTTGCCACTTCCACGCCTGACTACGTCTTCCCGAGTACCGCGGCCCTGCTGCAGCACAAGCTTGGCAATACCAACGGCGCTGCCGCCTTTGACGTGCAGGCCGTCTGCAGCGGTTTCGTGTACGCCATGACCATCGCCGAAAAATTCATACGCTCGGGCTCGCACAAGCGTGCGCTGGTGGTTGGCGCCGAGGTGTTTTCGCGCATCCTCGACTGGAGCGATCGCGGCACCTGTGTGCTGTTCGGCGACGGCGCCGGTGCCGTGGTGCTGGAAGCCGCTGACCAACCTGGCATGCTGGCAAGCGCCTTCCACGCCGACGGCAGCCACCACGGCATACTCTCCGTGCCCGGCAACGTTTGTGGCGGCAAGGTCACGGGCGACCCCTTGCTGCGCATGGACGGGCAAGCCGTGTTCAAGTTTGCCGTAAGGGTGCTGGCCGATGTTGCCAACGAAGTGCTCGCAGCCGCAGGCATGACGACCGCGCAGGTGGACTGGCTGATTCCCCACCAGGCCAATGTTCGCATCCTGCAGGCAACGGCGAAAAAGCTCCAACTGGCGCCCGAGCGCTGCATCGTCACGGTGGCCGGACACGGCAACACCTCGGCGGCTTCAATACCGCTGGCGCTGGATGTTGCCGTGCGCGACGGCCGCATCGCGCGCGGTCAGCACCTCCTGCTTGAGGGGGTCGGTGGCGGCTTCACCTGGGGTGCCGTGTTGCTGACCTACTAGCCGGGCGCATGCGGTGTGCGGCAGTCGCCATGGCTGCCGAATACCAGATGTGCCACGGATGTAACACTGGGAAAGGAAACGATATGAAATTTGCGCTGGTTTTTCCCGGCCAGGGATCGCAGTCCGTCGGGATGATGGCTGCCTACGGTGACTCTCGGGTGATCCGCGCCAGCTTTGACGAAGCCTCTGCGGCGCTGGGGCGCGACCTTTGGCAACTGGTCGCCGACGGTCCCGCCGAGGCGCTCAGTCAGACGGTGAATACGCAGCCCCTGATGCTCACGGCGGGCGTCGCCGTGTATCGCCTGTGGCGTGAATTGGGCGGCCCGGTGCCGGCCATGGTGGCCGGCCACAGCCTGGGTGAGTACTCCGCGCTGGTGGCCGCCGGCGTGCTGCGCCTGGAGGACGCCGTGCGTCTGGTCGAGATCCGCGCCAGGGCGATGCAGACGGCGGTGCCGGCCGGTGAGGGTGCCATGGCGGCTGTCATGGGGCTCGATGCCGAGGGCGTGATCGCGGCCTGCGCCGAGGCTGCCCAGGGCCAGGTGGTGCAGGCCGTCAATTTCAACGAACCGAAGCAGACCGTGATTGCCGGCAGCAAGGCCGCGGTCGAGCGCGCCGCCGAGGCGGTGAAGGCGCGCGGCGCCAAGCGGGCGCTGATGCTGCCGGTGTCCGCTCCCTTCCATTGTGCCCTGATGCAGCCGGCGGCCGAGGCGCTGAAGGCGCCGCTGGCCGCCACGGCATTCGCCGTGCCGTCGATCCCGGTGCTGAACAACGTCGATGTCCGCGACCTGTCCGACCCGGACGCCATCCGCGACGCCCTGGTGCGCCAGGCGGCCGGCCCGGTGCGCTGGGTGGAAACCATGCAGGCGATGTACGCGGCGGGCGTCACCCATGTTTTTGAATGCGGCCCCGGCAAGGTCCTGGCCGGGCTGGTGAAACGCTGTGTCGATGGCCTGGCGGGCGGGCCGATGAATGATCTGGCCAGCGTTGAAATCGCCCTGGCCACTGTGAAGGGAGCGTGAGATGTCCGATCTGAAGGGGCAGATAGTCCTCGTTACCGGTGCATCGCGTGGCCTTGGCCGGGCGATCGCCATGGAGCTGGGCGCGCAGGGCGCGACCGTGATCGGTACCGCGACCGGCGAATCCGGTGCTGCGGAGATCCAGAAGGCTTTCGATGCTGCCGGGATCACCGGCTGGGGCGTGGCCGCCAATGTCACCGATGCCGCCGCCTGTGAGGCGTTGATTGGCGACATCGACAAGAAATACGGCGCGGTCTCGGTGCTGGTCAACAACGCCGGGATCACCCGCGACAACCTTGCCATGCGCATGAAGGACGAGGAATGGGATGCGGTGATCGAAACCAACCTCAAGGCCGTGTTCCGTCTTTCCAGGCTGGTGATGCGCGGCATGATGAAGGCGCGCTTCGGCCGCATCATCAACATCACCTCGGTGGTCGGCGAGGCCGGCAACCCCGGGCAGGCCAACTACGCGGCGGCGAAGGCCGGTGTCGCCGGCATGAGCCGGGCGCTGGCGCAGGAACTCGGCAGCCGCAACATCACGGTTAACTGTGTGGCGCCGGGCTTCATCGATACCGACATGACGCGCGCCCTGGCGGATGCCCAGCGTGATGCGCTGCTCGGCCGGATCCCGCTGGGCCGGCTCGGCCAGCCCGAGGAAATCGCCGCCACCGTGGCCTTTCTCGCCTCGCCCCGCGCCGGATACATCACGGGCACCACGATCAATGTCAATGGTGGCATGTACATGGCCTGAGGCCTCGTTGGAAGTGCGGCCGTTTTGCTAAAATATCCGGGTTTTATCCAGCCGAACAATCAAGGGAAGAAGGAGTAACAACAAATGGACAACATCGAACAGCGCGTCAAGAAGATCGTCGCCGAGCAGCTGGGCGTCAATGAAGCCGACATCAAGAGCGAATCCAGCTTCGTCGATGACCTCGGTGCCGACTCGCTCGACACCGTCGAACTGGTGATGGCGCTGGAAGAGGAATTCGAATGCGAGATTCCCGACGAGGACGCCGAGAAGATCACCACGGTGCAGCAGGCGATTGACTACGTCAACGCCAACCTCAAGAAGTAACTGGTTTATCCGGAGCGGAAAGTGTCGCGACGTCGCGTGGTGGTCACCGGCCTGGGGGTCATCTCCCCGGTCGGCAATACGGTAGCCGAAGCCTGGGAAAACCTCACGGCCGGCAAGAGCGGCATCGCCCGCATCACCAAGTTCGATCCTTCGGCCTTCAAGGCGCAGATCGCCGGCGAAGTGAAGGGCTTTGACGTCACGACCTATCTGTCCGCCAAGGAAGCCCGCCGCATGGATACCTTCATCCATTTCGGCATGGCGGCAGGCATCCAGGCCCTGCGCGATGCCGGGCTGGATGCACCCCAGGCCGACGCCGAGCGCATCGGTGTGAACATCGGCTCGGGCATCGGTGGCCTGCCGATGATCGAGGACACGCACAACGATTTCCTCGCCGGCGGCCCGCGCAAGATTTCCCCGTTCTTCATTCCGGGCACCATCAGCAACATGGTCTCGGGCAATCTGTCGATCATGTTCGGCCTCAAGGGGCCCAACATCGCCGTGGTCACCGCATGCACCACGGGCCTGCACGCCATCGGCCTGTCGGCGCGCATGATCGAGTACGGCGATGCCGACGTGATGGTCTGCGGCGGCGCCGAGGCCACCGTGTCGCCGCTGGCCATTGGCGGCTTTGCCTCCGCCCAGGCGCTGTCTACGCGTAACGATGACCCGGCCACCGCCTCGCGGCCCTGGGACAAGGACCGCGATGGTTTCGTCATGGGCGAGGGGGCCGGCGTGCTGGTGATCGAGGAATACGAACACGCCCGGGCGCGTGGCGCGAAAATCTATGCCGAACTCGCCGGTTTCGGCATGAGTGGCGATGCCTTCCACATGACGGCACCCGACACCGACGGCCCGCGCCGCAGCATGGTCAGCGCGCTGAAAAACGCCGGCGCGAATGCCGACGAGGTGAACTATGTCAATGCCCACGGCACCTCGACACCGCTGGGCGACAAGAATGAAACCGAGGCCATCAAGCTGGCAATGGGCATTGACGCGGCAAGGAAGACCGTGGTGAATTCCACCAAGTCGATGACCGGCCACCTGCTTGGCGGCGCGGGCGGACTGGAGTCGGTATTCACCGTGCTGGCCGTACATCACCAGGTATCTCCGCCGACCATCAACATCTTCAACCAGGATCCGGAATGCGACCTGGACTACTGCGCCAACACCGCGCGGCCCATGAAGATCAACGTCGCGCTGAAGAACAACTTCGGCTTCGGCGGCACCAACGGCACGCTGGTCTTCCGGCGCGTCTGACCCGTCGGCGCGAACGATGCATTCGTTCGCGCCCCTGACCGTCCAGCTGCATCCGTCCCGGCGCCTGCGGGCGATTCAGGTCGTCGCCCACGGCGTGGCCGGGGTGTCGGTCATCCTGGCAGATGTGCCGATCTGGCTGGCTTTCCTGCTCGCTGCGGCGATCGCTGTTTCGTTGTGGCGGCAATGGCGGAGGCTTCCCCCGCACGCATTGATCCTGCGCGATGGCGGCCACTTCGAGAAAGTCGGCGCTGACGGCACGGCGAGCGGGGCCGAAGTACATCCGGCGACGGTGGTGACGGCAGCACTGGTGGTCCTGGTGCATCGCCAGCAGGGCAGGAACCGCGCGCTGACCCTGCTCGGCGACAGCCTGTCGCCCGAGGACGGACGCCAGCTGCGGCTCTGGCTGCGCTGGCGGGCTGGCCCGCTTCAGCCGGCCTGAATGCGGCCGTGCTGGCGTGGGTGGAGCACGGTCTCCAGCGCGCGGGGCAGCGTTTCCGGGTAGTCCTGGCTGAAATGCAGGCCGCGGCTTTCGTGGCGGAACTGCGCGCTCTTGACGATCAGGTGGGCCGTGAGGACCAGGTTGCGCAGTTCGATCAGGTCGTTGCCGACGCGATAGTTGGCATAGTAGTCCTCGATCTCGCGCTCCAGCAGGTGAATGCGATGCAGCGCGCGCTCCAGGCGCTTGTTGGTGCGCACGATGCCGACGTAATCCCACATGAAACGGCGCAACTCGGCCCAGTTGTGCGAGATGACGATTTCCTCATCGGGGTCGCGCACGCGGCTTTCGTCCCACTGCGGCAGGTGCGGCAGGGGCGTGGCTTTCGCGCCGAGGATATCCTGCGCCGCCGCGGCGGCGAATACCACGCACTCAAGCAGGGAATTGGACGCCAGCCGGTTGGCCCCGTGCAGGCCGGTGAATGCCGTCTCGCCGATGGCATAGAGTCCGGGCAGGTCGGTGCGGGCGGCAAGATCGGTGACCACGCCGCCACAGGTGTAATGCGCCGCCGGTACCACCGGGATCGGCTGTGTCGTGATGTCGATGCCCAGTTCGCGACAGCGCGCCAGGATGGTCGGAAAATGCCCGGCGAGGAATTCCGGGCTTTTGTGCGTCATGTCGAGGAATACGCAGTCGAGGCCCTGCCGTTTCATTTCGAAGTCAATGGCACGGGCGACGATGTCGCGCGGGGCAAGCTCCGCCCGCGCGTCATGTTCCGGCATGAAGCGCGTACCGTCGGGCAGGCGCAGGATGCCGCCCTCGCCACGCAGTGCCTCGGAGATCAGGAAGGACTTGGCGTGCGGGTGGTAAAGGCAGGTCGGGTGGAACTGGATGAACTCCATGTTCGCCACCCGGCAGCCGGCCCGCCAGGCCATCGCCACGCCGTCGCCGGTCGCCGTGTCCGGGTTGGTAGTGTAGAGGTACACCTTGCCGGCACCGCCGGTGGCCAGGGCGGTGTGGCTGGCGCCGACGGTCAGTACCCGATCGCTGGCGACATCGAGGACATAGGCACCGAGGCAACGGTTGCGCGGCAGGCCAAGCTTCGCGCCGGTGATCAGGTCGATGGCGATGTACCGCTCCAGCACCGTGATGTTGGGATGGCCGCGCACCTGCTCGGTGAGCGTCGCCTGTACCGCGGCGCCGGTGGCGTCCGCCGCGTGGATGATGCGGCGCTGGCCGTGGCCGCCCTCACGGGTCAGGTGGAAACCCAGCGGAGAATCGTCGAGGGTGAAGGGCACGCCGCGGTCGATCAGCCACTCTATGGCCTCGCGGCCGTGCTCGACGACGAAACGGGTGGCCGTCGGGTCGCAAAGGCCGGCGCCGGCGTCAAAGGTGTCGCGCACGTGCGCATCCACCGAATCGGCCGGGTCGAGCACGGCGGCAATGCCGCCCTGGGCCCAGGCGGATGCGGAATCGGCAAGCGACTTCTTCGTGACAAGTGCAACGCGCCGGGTTTCGGCCAAGCGCAGGGCCAGTGACTGGCCGGCCAGCCCGCTGCCCAGGATGAGCACGTCGAAATGCTGGACGATGGGTGGATTCATGGGGCCGGACTATATCATTGCCGGCACCGGAACTAATTCACGGAACGCCGGTCGTTAGGCGCATCCGGGGCTGCGGCGCCGGTTCGTGCGATCAGGGTGGAGTCGGGCTGCTTGTTATACTCGCCGGCAAATAGTGCAATCCGCACATCATTGCGGGCGGGAAAAGAAAAGTCAGGCTCATGGGAGATCGCGAGGCGGACCGGCTGCTGGTCGAGCGGGTGCAGGCAGGTGACAAGCAGGCATTCGGACTGCTGGTCGCCAAGTACCAGCGCAAGCTCGCCCGCCTGATCGGGCGCATGGTGCGCGATCAGGCCGAGGTCGAGGATATCGTCCAGGACAGCTTCATCCGCGCCTACCGCGCGCTGCCTGGGTTTCGCAACGACAGCGCCTTCTACACATGGTTGTATCGAATCGGAGTCAATACGGCGAAGAACTGGCTGGTTACCCACGGGCGCAGGGCCACGGCCACCGATCGCATGGACGGCGAGGAAGCCGACTCCGGGGGCGATGCCGAACTCCTGCACGATACCGACACCCCGGAGCGCCTGCTGATGACCCGACAGATCGGCGAAACGGTAAATTCGGCGATGGAAGCCCTGCCCGAGGATTTGCGGACCGCGATCGTGCTGCGCGAGATCGACGGTCTGTCCTACGAAGAAATCGCGCAAGTGATGGATTGCCCGATCGGCACCGTGCGGTCCCGCATTTTTCGCGCGCGCGACGCGATTTCGGCAAAACTCAGGCCGCTGCTCGACGCAGCGCCGGACAAGCGATGGTGATGACATGAAGACCCGTATATCAGCCCTCAGCGATGGCGAACTCGAAGAACACGAAATAGCGGCAACCCTGGATGGCCTGGCGCGCAGCGAGCAACTGCGCGAGGAGTGGCATGCGACACAGCTCATCGGCGCGGCGTTGCGCGAGGAAGGGCGGCTTTCCTTCGATGTGACGGCGCGCGTGATGTCGGCGCTGGAGCAGGAGCCGGTGGTGCTGGCGCCGCGCCCGGCCCCGCGGCGCGATTGGCGGCGCTCGGCGCTGGCGCTTGCCGCTTCGGTGGCGGGCGTTTCGGTGGTCGCCTGGCTGGGGCTGGGGCCGGCCGCCGATCCGGGCGTCTCGACCCAGCTGGCACGAGCGCCGCTTGTCGCCAAGGTGGTTCCGGTGCGCGCCGAGGCAACTCCGCGCCTGCAGGAGTACCTTGTCGCCCACCATGCCTACGCACCCGCCGGCCCTGCCGGGGGGGGCGCACGCAATGTCCGCACCGTCTCGGTCGCGGCCGAGAACCGTTGATGTCAGGACCTTCTGCGCTGTTCGGCGGCGGGCTGCTGATCGCCGCGGCCCTGGCGTGTGCGCCGGCGCTCGCCGAGGAGCCGCTGGCGCTGTTGCAGAAGATGGCCCAGGGAACCCGCCAGCTGACCTACAGCGGTACCTTCGTCTACCGCAGCGGCGATCGCATTGATACATCGCGGATCGTGCATGCGGTACGCGACGGCATCGAGGTCGAGCGCATCGAGGCGCTGGACGGCAGCCCGCGCGAAGTCCTGCGCTCGGGGAGCGAAGTGAAGTGTTTTTTCCCCGAGGAGAAACTGCTGATCGTCGAAAACCGCAGCAACCGCCGCGGCTTTCCCGCGCTGCTGCCGGCGGGGCTGGGCAGCCTTCCCGAGTATTACGCCATTCGCGGTGGCGAGACGGTGCGCATTGCCGGCCTGCAGAGCCGCGCCGTTCGCCTCGAACCGCGCGACGGCATGCGGTTCGGGCACGAACTGTGGATGGACAAGGCCAGTGGTTTGTTGCTCAAGGCCAGGCTGCTGGGAGAGCGCGGCGAGACGCTTGAGTCCTTTGCCTTCACGCAGGTCAGCATCGGCGGGCCGCTGGACCGGGGCGCGCTCGAACCGCAGTTCCGCAACTCGCAGGTCAGGGTGCAGCAGGTGCGTACTGCCGAACTCAAGCGTGACGACCTCGGCTGGAACTTCCGCAACACGCTGCCGGGCTTCCGCAAGGTCTCGGCAATGACGCGCCAGACCGCGCCGGATCGGCCGGAGGGCTTGCACGTGGTGTTCTCCGACGGCCTGGCATCGATCTCGGTGTTCATCGAGCCGGGCGGGCTGGACGGCGAAGCCGATTCCCTGACCTCGATGGGTCCGGTGAACATCTATCGTCGCCAGATTGGCGATCACCGCCTGGTCGTCATGGGCGAAGTGCCGACGCTGGCGGTCAGGCATCTTGGCGACGGCATCGAGAAGCGGCGAAAATGAACACTGTCTGCGACGCCGTAGTGGTCGAACTGGCGGACAGCGATGCCTGGGTCGAGCTGCCGGCGCGCGCCGGCAGCTGCGGCAACTGCAGCCGCCACGCGGCGTGCGCAGAAAGCCTGGTCGGCAATGCCGGCGTGCGCCGCTACCGGCTGGCCAATTCCATCGGTGCGCGGGTGGGTGACCGGGTCGAGCTCAATGTCGGTGACGGCACGGTGTGGAAGGCAACGGTGGCATCCTACGTGCTGCCGCTGCTGCTGGCATTGGCCGGCGCCGTGGCCGGGCAGGCGGGTGGCGACGATGTCGGGGCACTGGCCGGTACCTTGCTGGGCCTGGCGACGGGCGTCTGGATGTTGCGTCGGCGCGAGCTGCGCGCGAGGTACGAAAACCAACTGATTTCCATGCAATTCCCGCTGCGGGAACCACGATTCGAGGTGCGGAAATGAACACACTGCTGGCGAGATTCGGCATCATGCTTGCTGCCCTGGTGGCGCTGGGGCAACCCGCGACGGCGCGCGAACTGCCGGATTTCACCGAACTGGTCGAAAAACAGGGCAACACGGTGGTCAACATCAGTACCACCCAGGTCATCAAGGGCCGGCGCATGTTTCCCGGCAACCCCTTCGGAGACGATGAGGCGGCCCAGGAGTGGTTGCGCCGCTTCTTCCCCGGCCAGATCCCGAACATTCCCGGCATCCCGCAGGAGTTCAAGAACCGTTCGCTGGGCTCCGGATTCATCATCGGTGCAGATGGCCATATCCTGACCAACGCCCATGTCGTCGAGGGTGCCGACGAGGTGATGGTCAAACTTACCGACAAGCGCGAGTTCAAGGCCAAGGTGCTTGGTTCGGACAAGCGCACCGACGTTGCCCTGCTGAAAATCGAGGCGGCCAACCTGCCCGTCGCCCGGCTCGGCGATTCCACCCGCCTCAAGGTCGGCGAGTGGGTGGTGGCGATCGGCTCGCCCTTCGGCTTCGAGAATACCGTAACCGCCGGCATCGTCAGCGCCAAGGGCCGCTCGCTGCAACACGAAAACTACGTGCCCTTCATCCAGACCGACGTCGCCATCAACCCCGGCAATTCGGGCGGGCCCCTGTTCAACCTGAAGGGCGAGGTGGTCGGCATCAACTCGCAGATCTATTCGCGTTCCGGCGGATCGATGGGGCTGTCCTTCGCCATTCCCATCGATCTTGCCATGGACATCCAGGCCCAGCTCAGGAGCAAGGGCAAGGTCAGCCGCGGCCGCCTCGGCATCGGCATCCAGGATGTGAGCAAGGAGCTTGCCGAGACCTTCAACCTGAGCAAGCCGCAGGGGGCGCTGGTGGCCTCGGTGGAGAAGGGCAGTGCAGCAGACAGGGCCGGCATCGAGATTGGCGACGTCATCCTGAAGTTCGACGGCAGGGCGGTCGGCGATGCCGGCGATCTGCCGCGCATGGTCGGGCAGACACGGCCTGGCAGCAAGGTGGCGATACAGGTCTGGCGCAAGGGCGCGTCGCGGGATCTGAATGCGACGGTAGGCGAAGCCCCCGAGGAAGAGGGCACGCGCACCGCCCGGGCGTCGGAGAAGGCCGAGCCGGCGGCCAATCGCCTTGGCCTGGTGCTGTCGGTGCCGAATGCCGAGCAAAGGAAGCAGCTCGGTGTCAGGCATGGCCTGGTGGTGGAGGACATCCGCAACGGCGCCACGCGCACCGAACTGCGGCGCGGCGACGTCATCCTGTCGGTGATCCGCAAAGGCAGCCAGGTCGACGTCACCTCCGTAGCCCAGTTCAACGAGATGCTGCAGGGGCTGGAGAAGAATGCCACCATCACCCTGCTGGTGCGCCGTGGCGATTCGCAGACTTTTGTCACCATCAAGGGTGTGGACGATAAGTAGATGGCGCTCCCCCGCTTGAGGCTGTACGGGCGGGCCTACTGCCATCTTTGCTCCGACATGCTCGCCGCGCTGCTGGCTTTGCGCGGTGAGCCCGGCATGTCCGACTTCGAGATCGAGGAGTTCGATGTCGACGCCGATCCGGCGCTCGAAGCGCAGTACGACGAACTGGTTCCGGTGCTGACGGACGGCGATGGGCGCGAACTGTGCCACTACTTCCTCGACGTCCCGAAGGTCCGTGAGTATTTGGGGACTTTGGGCTAAAATCCGCGCCTCGCTTTTCAGGTCTCCAGGGTGCTCTAGCGCTCGACAGAGCACCGGCAGCCCTCTGGATCACATCCGCAAGTATTTTTTGAATGCCTTGTCTCCCAAGGCATAGCGGGCGAAAATTGAAATCTGTTTTTCGATCCTACCCGCATTTCTACCCTCATTTTCTGAGGCGGCCCTTATTTTGAGCGCCGTCCCTCCAGCGCCGACTTTCACCACCTACTGACCACCGGCAACGCCGGCCAGCGAGCGCGCCATCAGGCGCGGAAGCGACCCACCCCACAGGCGCGCAGCGCAAACCAAACCCACGCGAAGCGCCGAATAGCGCAGTTGGCAGGCCGGGGCGCACGACATAACAGCGCATTACCCGAACCCGCAGGGCGCGCAGCGGTCGGGCCACCAAGCGAAGCCTGCGCAGCGACTGGCCCGACTTTGGGTAATGCGCTGTTATGTTCAATCGCTTGCGATTTACCCCGGCCGGCCGGCGTGCAATCCAGCGTAGCGAGCACAACAGCCTTGAGGTAGCCGACGAAGCCGTGAGCGAAGCTGACGGCGCAGGCGGCGGGCAGCACGCGACCAAGCCAGCGAAGGGCAAAAGTCGGCGCTGGCGGGACGGCGATAGCCGGAGAGGGAAAGCCAGTGGCGAAGCCTCTGGCGCCGTTCAGGATGCGATTCGGTAGCCGCCTGCAAGCCGCAAGCCGGCGAGCGGCTGTTTGCTGGCCGGCGCCGTGGCGCAGCGGTGGCGGTGCAGAAGGGCCGGCGTCAAGCGCAGGCACGAAGCCAGGGCGCGGCCTCTTGCGCGCTGGCGGGGTGCAGTCCGCGACGCGGTAGCGATGGCGCGGGGCTTGCGATTTTCTTGCAAGCGCCGTGACTGAGCGGGTATGATGTTTGAGAGCGCATCGGTGGCTACCCCCACCGGACAAATCGCTTTCTTCACCAGTCCATCGCAGTGAATCTCACATGGAGAGCTGTTTTCAAAATCGAATGTCTCTCCCTGATGCTGTCGAACCCTGTTCTCGTCACGCCTGACCAAGTGAATCTATGGCGCTGAACATATACCTCGGCCCCGAAGTCGCCACGCTCCCTGCCTGTGATGACCTTGAGGAAGTCGCGGCGATGATCTTCGCCATCGATAAGGTGAGAGAGCAACACCGACTGCCGGCTTACCGCTGGTCGCCAGCCGAGTTGGTTGAACTTGGTGTTCCGCTGGATATTGCAGAGTCGGTCGGGGCAATGGTGAATGTCTGCACGCAGGGTCCGGAGCTTGTGGCGCGAACGGGGAAGTCGCGAAGTCAACGAAAAAATCACAGCGAAGACAAATCGTTTCGTCCGACCCCCGGCACCAAGCCGTCACGCTGACTCATTTTGACGCAGCAATTTACCCGCCGACGCGAACCAACACCATGGGAAACATATAGCGATGCCAAAGAAATACTGTTCAAGTTGTGGCACGGCGCTGATGCCAACACTGAGGCTCTGCCCCTCCTGCGGCGGCCGATCCTTCAGCGATCAACCTGTCTCGATAGCCGCACCAACCAAGACCCCCAAGGTGCCATCTGCCGGACCGGTAAATCCCGCAACACCGTCAGCGGTCGGGAGAAAGTGGGTAGCCGCGCCGCACGGGTCGCGCTTCATGGCAGCGTTCATCGACTACTTTCTGCTCCTGGTCGCGACAGGTATTCTCTCTATTATTGCGAGTTTGGCGGGGTTTGTTGGGGATAACGCTCCCGGAGTCAAGCTTGTCGCCATCCTTGCCATTCTTGTCAGTATCGGCATTCCCTATGCCTATTTCACCATCATGCACGCGTCCGACCGGCAAGCAAGTTGGGGAAAGTCGCTGCTGGGTCTCACCGTTATCACGCTGCAGGGGGAGCGTCTTACACGGATGCAGGCGTTCAGTCGCATTCTGCTGCAAAGCGTGATTCCGCTGGCGGGCGTGGTTATCGTCTTGATTTCGGTCGCTGGTTTCGCCAGCGGCGGTTCCAAGGACATGGAGTCTGCCGCTCTCGCTGCCGCCCTGGTCGCTGTGCTGGCCGTTTCACTTGGCCCTCATCTGATGATGTTCTTCAATCCCCAGCATCAAAGCCTCTACGACGTACTCTGCAAAACATGCGTTGTTCGTCGCACCAACCCTTGAAGCGGAGTCGACCATGAGTGGAATTGACTACACCGGTAACCCCAACCAGCGGACCCCGTGCGTTCTCGTCCTTGATGCGTCTGGGTCGATGAACGAACCGACGAGCACCGGCAGAACACGAATAGAGGAACTGAACGCAGGCATCCAATCATTGCAGCAGGAGTTGCAGGCCGATGACACGGCCATGGTGAGGGTACAACTTGGCATTGTCAGTGTCGGTGGTCCCGGGGGTGAGGCCGAAATTCTGATGGACTGGACTGACGCGACAGATTTCGCGGCATTTCCGCTGACTGCGGCGGCGGCCACGCCCCTGGGCAAGGGCGTGCGCATTGCCCTGCAGATGATCGAAGAGGCCAAGCAGAATCTGCGTGCCGCCGGAATCTCCTACACCCGGCCGTGGCTGATGGTTATTTCCGACGGCGAACCTACCGATGACCATGATGTCTGGGCCGCCGCAGTGAATGAATGTCGTGCCGCCGAAGCCGCCAAGCGTGCGGAAATATTCACCATCGGCGTCGAGGGCGCCAACCTCATGCGACTGGGCGAACTGTGCGCCAAGCCGCCGCTGATGCTCGCCGGCATGAAATTCAAGGAACTCTTTGTCTGGCTGAGCGCCAGCTTGAGTGCCGCCAGCCGCAGTCGGCCCGGCGATACCCTGCAACTACCCTCGACCGATCCCTGGCGCAACGTCAGTCTCTGATGGTTACTGCGGTCTGGAAGCACGCGGCGGCAAGCGTACTCGGGCGCGGCCATGAGCAAACCGGCATCCCCTGTCAGGACGCCTGCTGTGTCAAGGAAAGTGCCGATGGCCGCTGGCTGGCCCTGGTGGCCTGCGATGGTGCCGGCAGTGCAAGCCGCTCGCAGGAAAGCGCGCCCCTCGTGGCCGGCGAGTTTGCCCGACACCTGATCGCCATCGCGCACGAACTGGATGCGCAACCCCCCGGCGCCTGGGTCACCGATGCCGTCATCGAAGGCGTCCTGCAGCTGCGCAAATCCCTGCGCCGGCTAGCCGGTCAGGATAATCTCGGCGATTTTCACTGCACCCTGGTTGCCGCGCTGATCGGGCCCGCCGGTGGATTTGCGATACACCTCGGCGATGGTGCCGTCATCGCCGGCACGCCACGGGTGGCTGGGCAGGACACGATTGACCTCGGTGATGCTTTTTTTGTCTCGGAACCCCAGAACGGCGAATACGCCAACGAAACCGTATTCGTCACCGAGCGCGACTGGATACGGCATCTGCGCATCCAGCCTCTGGCGGCTGTCAGCTGGCTGCTGCTCGGCACCGACGGCGGTATGGCACTGGCGATGATGGGCGATTCGCGACCCAAGACGGGCTTTATTCTGCCTGTGCTGAAAGCCATGGCAGAGGGTGGGAATTCCGGCGCAAGAGAATCGGCGCTGGTCGCCGTGCTGACTGACAGGCAGGCCGATCGACTGACCAATGATGACAAAACGCTGGTCGTCGTCGTGCGATCGAACTGCAGGGAGATTCGCGGCGAATTTCCGCCACCGGCACCGGCTCAGCCACTTCCGGCCACGTCTTTGCCGCCCCAATTGCCCGCCAGCGCACCGATCAGCCCATCAGCCGCCGCTGTCGTTGCCGTTGACACCAAACGGCCTGCCGCAAAACCTCGCTGCAACCAGCGCCTTATTGCGCTTGTCGCCCTCCTGGTGGTGACGGCACTAGCGGCGGGTGGGTGGGTGGCGTGGCAAACCTGGTTCGCCAAACCGACAGCCGCTGCAGCGGAGAAGACCGAAGGAAAACCCGGTCCTCGCGGCACAGCGCGGCGGCATGGCTTCTTGGGAGCGTGACGCATGAAGACAACTATCTCGATCGCACGATACTTTCTGGCTACCGCATGCCTGACCCTTCTGGCTGGCGTGGCCCAGGCAAATGAGGAAATCTTCTGGAAGTCGGTGGTCAGCCGCAATGACCCAGCTGAATACCGCATTTACCTTGAACAGTATCCGAAGGGCAAATATGTGGGCGAGGCAAGGCGACGCCTGGGAGACGCGGGAAAGGAAGGGCGCAAAAATAATCTTGCCCCCGGCACGGTGTTCAAGGATTGCGCCACGTGTCCGGATATGGTGGTGATTCCGGCTGGAAGCTTCGATATGGGCAGCGATCTGGGCGAAAGCCAAGAAAAGCCGGTACATCCGGTACGCATTGGTCTGGCTTTCGCTTTGGCGAAAACAGAAGTGACGCAAAAGCAATGGCGTGACGTCATGGGTGGCGATCGAATCAATCTGCGTTTCGTAGGGTGCAACAACTGTCCGGTGGAGAACGTGAGTTGGCATGACGCGCAAGCGTATGTGCAGAATCTGAGCAGGAAAACCGGAATGCGTTATCGGTTACCCAGCGAGGCGGAGTGGGAATACGCATGCCGTGCTGGCGGCTCGCAAACATACTGCGGCAGCGACAACGTTGATAGCGTGGCGTGGTATGCGGGCAACAGCGACGGCAAGACGCGGCCAGTGGCCGGCAAACAGGCTAATGCCTGGGGGCTGTACGACATGAGTGGCAACGTCTGGGAGTGGACAGATGATCCTAAGAATCTCAGTTGGCTGTGAGCAATCTGGCGAGAACTCAGGCAGGCTGTGGTTTTCGAGAAGTTGGGAGGGGTCACCCGATGGGTGAATCGAAATTGAAGCTGGCCAAGCGCGAAGAGA